>VOFC01005725.1_pt1 | contig 26565 bp, 37 predicted proteins | sample 5384161 | NCBI WGS metagenome assembly VOFC01 (sample SAMN12384722, study PRJNA508395) | human gut metagenome | isolation source: healthy gut B | host: Homo sapiens | reverse complement strand
TGTGCACATGCAAATGAAATATTGGAACACGTAATATGCACTGAAGACTATCGGGTAGACGATAACTACTTCAATGCCCGTAGCATGGATGTATATATCACGAAACTTCGCAAGCTGTTGAAGGATGATCCGGGAATCGAAATCATCAACATTCACGGTAAGGGCTACAAGCTGATCACTCCTTCCGGAGAAGAAGCAGCCCGTGAAGAAGGCATTCAGGTTCTTTAATCAGAGCTTAACAGGACGCAAACTACACGGACAAGCGCAGAGTAACGCAGATGTCATTATCTATAAAGGATAAGTCTGCGTTACTTTGCGCTTTTTCACTATATTGTGTGTGCAATTAAATAACGATATGATGAACGATAGACCGCTTATTCTGATTACAAACGATGACGGCGTTGAAGCCAAGGGGATAAAAAAGAACTCACCGAGTGCCTCCGGGACCTTGGGGACATTGTGGTTTTTCGCTCCCGACGGGCCCCGTTCGGGAATGGCAAGCGCGATCACTTCGCTCGTGCCGATCAAGTATACATTGGTGAGGAAAGAAAAAGGACTGACGGTTTATAGCTGTACCGGGACTCCGGTCGATTGTGTGAAAACTGGCCATCAACGAGGTGTTGGAGCGCAAGCCTGACCTGTTGGCCTCCGGGATCAATCATGGTGGCAACCATGCCATCTGCATCCAGTATTCCGGTACGATGGGGGCAGCTGCCGAAGGATGCGTGTTCGGTATTCCTTCGATGGGCGTGTCGCTCTTGGATCATCGTGCGGATGCCGACTTTGCCGAGAGCTGCCGTTTAGGGCGCATGCTTGCACGGCGGATCATAAAGAAGGATTGCCGCATGGCACTTATCTGAATCTGAACGTTCCCAATGTCCCGAACGTAAAAGGGATGAAGGTATGCCGGCAGGCGGACGGGCGCTGGACCAATGAATTCAAACGCTCGGAAAACGCAGCGGGCGAACCTGTCTTCTGGCTTGCCGGTGCATTCGAGAATGCCAAGCCGATCCATGCCGATAACGACACGTTGGCGCTCGACAGCGGCTACGCCTCGCTTGTTCCTTGCAAGATAGATGTGACGGACTATGATTTTTAGCACAGCTAAAAATCAGTTGAATTGAGAGTTGAAAATTGAAAGTTGGAAATAGATAACGTGAAATTATTCCGGTTCCAGCTTACTTTATTCTCTTGATCTTTGCAACTCTCAACTCTCAACTTTCAACTTTCAACTGAAAAAATATGAAAATATTTTTTTAATAGCGGGAAGCTTCCGGTGATCTGCATGCCTCCAACCTGATGGCAGCACTGAAGAAGCAGGATGCCGAAGCGGATTTTCGTTTCCTGGGCGGCGATCTTATGCAGGCAGTCGGAGGGGACGCTGGTGAAGCATTATAGGGATATGGCTTTCATGGGCTTTATCCCCGTACTGCTCAATCTCCGTACGATCCTGAACAACATGAAAGCCTGCCAGGAGGAAATCCGGCAGTACAGGCCCGATGTGGAGTGATCCTGATCGATTATCCGGGGTTCAATTTGAAGATAGCCAAATATGTAAAGACGCAGTTGGGACTGCCTGTCTACTATTATATTTCACCTAAGATATGGGCTTGGAACAGTATCGTATCAAGGATTTCCGTCGCTACGTGGACCGGATGTTCTGCATCCTGCCTTTCGAAGTGGAGTTTTTCCGCAATCTCGACTATCCGGTGGACTATGTGGGCAATCCTTCGGTCGATTCGGTTGCCTGCTATAGGGAGAAACAGGCGGCCGGACCTGATACATTCCGTGAGGACGAACAGTTGGACGAACGCCCCGTATTGGCGCTGTTGGCAGGCAGCCGCCGTCAGGAGATCAAAGACAACCTTCCGACCATGCTGAAAGGTGGCAGCCGCTTATCCGGGCCACCAGCCTGTGATTGCCGGTGCTCCCGGCTTGGAACCGGAATATTACAGGCAATATATCGGCGACGCGGATGTGAAGATCGTGTTCGGCAAAACCTATCCTCTCCTCAGTCATAGTGATGCGGCGCTGGTCACATCGGGGACGGCTACGCTTGAGACATCGCTTTTCCGTGTGCCGCAAGTCGTCTGCTATTATGTCGCGGCCGGCCGGCTGGCAAGTTTTATTTTCCCGCCATTTCTTCCATACGAAATCACATTTCGCTGGTCAATCTGATAGCCGGACGCGAAGTGGTGCAGGAGCTGTTCGGTGTCCGATTTTTCGTATGACCGGAGATACATGATGAGTTAGGACGTGTCTTGAACGATCATGCCTACCGTAGACGCATGTTCGACGGCTATGACGAGATGATCCGCCTGCTTGGAAAACCGGGTGCTTCCCGGCGTACAGCGGAGCTTATCTATCAATCACTGAAGCATTAACATTTTTTGTAAACAGTCTTTGCAGCATTTGCAGAGTGTTTATCATCTTCTTTTTTAGAAAGAAAAATAAACAAATTAGATACATGTTATGAAGACGTTGAAAAGTTTTTATGCTATTGGTTGGAATCTTGTTAGGTTCTACAGTTTTTTATTCATGTTTGGATGACGACGACTCTTACAGCGAATTTTGGAGAGATAGTGTCCAGGCTATTGTAACGGTAAAACCATTGAGTGATAATTCTTACTATATGCAGCTCGACGACAGTACGACGCTGTTCCCCGACAAACTCATATGTGCCTGAGAATTTGAAAAAAGAAATTCGTGCGTTCGTTGTCTATAAGAACGACGAGAAGAAGACTGAAGGCTATGATCAGTCTGTTCAATTGTTAAGAATGGATACCCTTCTGACCAAACCGATCGCTCCTGACCTGGGATCGGAAAATGATTCCCTATTACGGAACGGACATGCTGGCCTTGAATGGCGGTAGCATTTGGTCTAAGAACGGAGTGTGGATCGAGGACGGATATATCACGTTCGATTTCTATATTCAAAAGAGGTTACAACGACAATGTCAAGCATTTCCTGAACCTGGTACAGACAAACAGTGCCGATCCGTATGAATTGGAGTTCCGTCATAACGCTTATGGCAATATCGACTCGTCCCTCAGACCTTCGGCCGGCTTTGTCCTTCAAGCTGGATAAGTTGCCGAGTACGGAAGGCAAGACGGTGAAGTTGAAGATCAAATATAAATCTTTTCGCCTCGAACGACTATAATACCGTCGAGTTGGATTACAAATCAAAAGATACGGGAGATACAGAAGAATAATAACCTTCCCACATAACTTTTATTTTTATCATTTAGTTCAGGGAGAGAGGCATCGGATGATGCCTTTCTTTTGTGTACCCTATAGCTTTTTGATGTAAAGGTTATAGGCTTTTTCTTGAAAGCTATAGATCCTTTTTCAGGTATGTGCTATCTTTTTTGCTTTTTCTTGCCGGAAAGATGCAACGTTTCTCCGGATGCCCTCGTTTATATATATGAAAATGGAAGAAACAAATGTACATCTGATCGAGGAGTGTCGGCGTGGTAACCGGACTGCACAGCTCGCCCTTTACAAGCAATTTGCACAGCGGCTGTATGTCGCCTGTCTGCGTATTGTCGGCAACGTGTCGGAGGCGGAGGAGGCGATGCAGGATTCTTTCCTGAAAATATTCACCCGCCTGGACCAGTATCGGGATGGACAATGTTTCGAAGCATGGATGCACCGTATAGCTGTTCATACAGCCATTGATTACGTGCGCCGACAGACGCCTGACTGGGAAGAGCTCTCCGGATGACTACACCGAACCCGACGACGACGGGCCGGATGAGGAAGAAATCCGTTATTCGGTTGCCCAAGTGAAGGAAGCCTGCAAGAAACTGCCGGCCGGCTATCGCGTGATCCTCTCGCTCTACCTCTTTGAGGGATATGATATGGAAGAGATTGCCTCCATCCTGAAGATCCGGCCGTCGAGCGTACGCAGCCAGTATCTCCGGGCAAAGCGTAAATTGTTGGACATAATAGCAGCAAATAAAGAAAAAATGGATAAACTTGAAGAATTTCATAGACACGAACCGGGAAGCATTTGAAGACGACCTGTTACCTGAAGGCCACTTCGAACGCTTCGAGCAGAAGCTGGCTGTTCCGCGCAAAAGCCGGGCTACGTTATATAGCCTTTGCACTTTTGCCGCGGCAGCTTGCATCGCCCTGCTGTTCCTCTTCAAACTGCCGGGTGGCACGCCTTTGCCTACTCAGCCAAGGCAGGTGGTCACAGGCCAGCATGCCTGCGAGGTGAAAGAGGAGATAGAGGAACTTCGTCTCTACTACAATATGCAGATGAGTGATATCATCTCACAGATGCCGAGGCGATGTGTACAAACTGCAACGGACTCCTGGAACGGAGGAACTCTTTGAAAGAGACAAAAACGTCCTGACAGACAATTATATGTTCGAAGAAACGGTCCTTCCGACTCTGCCTTGCTCCAATGCCGGCCTTTATGCCATGAACCTGCATTACAGTACCAGCTTGAAAGTCTCAACATCATGTTGAAACAGATGGAGAATATGGAAGATTTCAACAGGAATAGTAAACAATAAACACGTTAATCAACACATAAAACAATTTATCAACACATGAAAACAGCTTATCAACACACCAAGAAGGGACAATCCTGCTTTTTACGGGCCGGTCTGTTGATGCTCCTGGTTTTGTTTTTTTGCAGCGTATCCGGTTGGGCTGCCAAACAGGAAAGCATCAAGAAAAAGGAAATCAACAAAAGCTTCAATGTCGGTAAAAACGACATCTTGCAAGTGGACAACCGTTACGGAAACATTACGGTTACGCATTGGAGCAAGAGCGAAGTCTCCATCCGTGTCGTGATCGAGGCGAAAGCCCGTAATGACGAAAAGGCGCAGGCTATCATCGACCGTGTCAACATACGGATGGAAAAAGATGGGCAATACGGTTTCGGCCGTTACAAGCCTGAGGTCGCAAAACGGGAATGGAGGTCTAACGAATCCTTCACCATCAACTACTATGTCAATATGCCGTCTGAACTGACGTGCGACCTGACACAGAAGTACGGCAATATCATCATGCCGGAAAACAATAAGGGAAAATGCGATCTGCATGTCAAATACGGCAATCTCAATGGCGGTAATTTCACGGGACCCTCTCAGCATCGACGTTGCAATATGGCAATATGGATGATATCTCCGATGTCGACAACGCCACTTTGGACCTGGCCTATTGCGGCAAATCCTCTATCCCAACGGCTCGCAACTGAATATCGACAGCAAAGTACTCCAACCTCAGTCTCGTGTCCGGAAGATGAACACTGAAGCCAAATACGGCGACATCCATATCGACAGGCTGGACAACGGCTATATGGAACTGAAGTACGGAAATTGCAAGATCGACGAGCTGAAACAGGGCATCACCGTCGACGAACTGAGCTACAGCACGCTTACCATCAAGGATCTTGCCAGCAACTTCGATAAGGTCAATGTGGATGCCCGCTACGGTAATCTGAACATTTATATCGATGTGAACGCCTCCTTCCGTGTCGTTGCCAACAATATGAAATACGGCAATTGCAAGGTTCAAGGCAGATTCAATATCCAACGTCGTAATCAGGACGAAAACTCGGTCGGTTTCGATAGCCGCGACGACCAAAGGAACAAAAACAACTACACCCTCGATGTCAACAACGGTAAAACGGCCGTATCAATTTCGAAGGAAACAGTTATAGCAACATAAAGGTGATGGCAAAATAATCCCTGCCGCCCTGTATCGGACAAATGAAAGAAGCCCCGGTATCCAAGCGATACCGGGGCTTTTCTTTTTGATAAAAGGAACGACTGCTTAGTCAAGTTCTTTGATAGTGATGTTACGATACCAAACGTCGTCTCCGTGGTCCTGGAAACCGATGAAACCTTCTTTGTTTTCACACCGCAGTTCAGCAACAGTTCGTAAGCCAACGGCCATTTGTCTTTGCTGAATTTGCTGTTATCCAACATTTCCTTCCACTGCTGTGTCCACAAATGATATTCAACAACCGGTTCATCGTTCTGATAAAGTGAACTACCGTACCTTTGTAGCACATGATCTTGCCTTTGTTCCATTCACCGAACGGTTTTAGAGTTCTGAGGCTTAGCCGGGATCATGTCATACAGGGAAGCAGACTGGCGGTTGCCGTCTTTACCCAACTTGGCGTCCGGATGGTTTGCATTGTCGAGTACCTGATATTCAGGAGCAGAGATATAAGAAGGCTGTCCTTCGACTTCCTGGATCATATACAGTACGCCGGAGTTTGAACCTTTACCTACTTTCCATTCGAATTCAAATTCATAGTTTTTGAATTTGTGAGCGAAAACCAAGTCGCCACCATCTTTTGGAGCACCAGCTTCACCTGCACCGGATCCTTTGATATGGATCGTACCGTCTACCACTTCCCAGGCAGCAGGCACATCCCTACGGCCGTAGCCTCTCCATCCATTGAAAGATTTACCGTCGAACAAAGTGACTTTGCCATCGGCATCTTTCGGGAAAAGTAGACAGGTCGACAGTAGGCAGATCGTTCATGAGTTTGTATTCAGGAACGGCAGCTTCTGTTTTGCCTCTTCTGCAGGAGCAGCAGCTTCTTCTGTTTTTTTACCACCGCTACAAGATGTGAAATAACACATCATAATTGCGGCACTTGCTAATAATACTGACTTTTCATTCTATTTATTTGTTTAAAACTAATTATCTCGGCATATCAGGCAACTTCCAGCCCTGACGATAGTTATGCTTGATCATTTCGGCAGCATACTGTTTTGCATTGACAGGATCTGTCCAGTCTTTTGCAAATGACGGGTGTCCGTCCTTGATTGTGAAACCATCCTTGATACAAGTCTTGATCATTTCGTTATCGCCGATGTTGGTGAACTGCATGTTGTTGCCGTCCCATTTCAATGTACGGTGCAAACCTTGCAGGCGGACTGCCAATACCCCCATCACGATCATTTCGTTGAACGGACCAGCTTCCAAGAAGTTTGATTTTGTCTGTACGCGGTTAGATGCACTTTCTTTACAAGCACGAACCCAGTCCATTTCATGGTTCTTAACGCGACGGCATACTTTTGGTGCGTTAGGAACACGACCGGACAGCAAGAACGGCTGTTGGCCGTAGCAACCGCAAACCAACGTATCTTTTGTTCCGTGGAAGATTGTCAAACCACCACCAGGACCCATCAGTTCTTTACCCTCAGGGAAGCCTTCCGGGCGGTTCGGCATCATACCGCCGTCATACCAGTGCACTTCTACTTCCGGCATAGCCAGTTTTGGCATGTTTTCACGAGCCGGGAAAATGAATTTAACGTGCTGTGCGTTAGGCGCGCAATCACGGAGCAATAGGGTAGAGGAGGCTTCAACGCTTGTAGGATAGCCTAATTTCAATGCTTTAAATGCAGTGTGCATAATGTGGCAGGCCATATCGCCTAAGGCTCCTGTACCGTATGTCCACCATCCGCGCCAGTTCCAAAGGGTGGTAGATTTTGTTGAACGGTTTCAATTCTGCCGGACCGGTAAACAAATCCCAGTTCAGGGTAGAAGGAATCTTGTCTGCTTTTTCCGGAGTATTCAAACCCTGCGGCCAGATAGGACGGTCTGTAGCACATTCTACTTTTGTGATGTCACCGATTTCACCGTTCCAGATCCATTCGCAAACCAAGTCGGTTCCTTCAGCAGAAGAACCTTGGTTACCCATCTGGTGCTACATTAGTAGAAGCTGCCAACTTGGTCAGCAAACGAGATTCGTATACTGAATGGGTCAACGGTTTTTGACAGTATACGTGTTTGCCTAATGTCATGGCATCAGCCGTGATCATGGCATGAGTATGATCGGCAGTTGCGATGATGACAGCATCGATGGATTTACCCATTTCGTCATACATCTTACGATAATCCCAATATTTTTTTGCATTCGGATGTTCTTCAAAAAGTGCCTTTTGCATACTTCCAGTCAACATCGCAGAGCGCTACGATATTTTCTGTGTTCTTTACATTATTAATGTTGGCATGTCCCATACCGCCGATACCGACAGCGGCAATGTTCAACTTATCAGTCGGAGCTACATATCCGTGAGATTTTCCCAGGATGGAACCCGGAACGATTGAGAAAGCTGCAGCAGCTGCGGCTCCTCTTTGAAGAAATGATCTTCTTGAAATGTTCGACATAGTAATAATTTTTTATTAGATTAGCACTTAATTATAATATTCGATGTGATTTCTTGTCTTATAAAAACACAAACTGGCACAAATATAGCCAATGCAGAAGTAACGGCAAGTCTTCCTTTCGGCTTTCTTCTTTAAAATAGTTTTTTTTAACAGAGGTTATAGATAAAGTCTATTTTTCCATAAATAATATCTATGCTTTTAGGGGGAAAACATTTTGACGCTTTCCCTATATTTGTATAGAAAGAAAACTTATTCATCCAATCTCTTGTTATTAAAGTACGATACCGATATGAAAAGGGAGCCTGTATACATACGAATATATCATTTTTATCTGGAAGGATTTCGCGAAATGAAGCTGGGTAAGACGTTGTGGCTAATCATATTGGTCAAGCTCTTCATCATGTTTTTTATCTTAAAACTGTTTTTCTTTCCTAATTATTTAGGAAAGTTGGATGGAGATTCGGCTAAGGAAGAACACGTTTCGGGTGAATTGATCAATAGAGCAATTACTCCTTAAATTATATAATTTATGATCGCAAGCATTGACACATCTTTGATTGACTGGTCAAGAGCGCAATTCGCTCTCACTGCCATGTATCATTGGCTGTTCGTGCCCCTGACACTGGGGCTCGGCGTTATACAGGCCATCATGGAGACCATCTATTACAAAACAGGTAACGAGTTCTGGAAAAAGACAGCGCAGTTCTGGATGAAACTGTTTGGTATTAACTTCGCTATCGGTGTTGCCACCGGGCTGATCCTCGAATTCGAATTCGGAACGAACTGGTCTAACTACAGTTGGTTTGTAGGAGACATCTTCGAGCTCCCCTTGCTATCGAAGGAATTCTGGCGTTCTTTATGGAAGCGACTTTTTATAGCCGTGATGTTTTCGGTTGGGACAAGGTGAGCAAACGCTTCCACTTGGCTTCCACCTGGCTGACGATCATAGGAGCAACTCTTTCCGCCCTTTGGATCCTGATCGCCAATGCGTGGATGCAATATCCGGTAGGTATGCATTTTAATCCGGACACTGTGCGTAACGAGATGTTCGATTTCTGGGCGGTGGCCTTATCTCCTGTCGCCATCAACAAATTCTTCCATACCGTACTTTCCGGATGGATCGTGGGAGCCGTCTTCGTGATGGGTGTCAGCAGTTGGTATCTGTTGAAAAAAGCGGGAGACGGAGTTCTCGCTCGAAAGCATCAAGGTCGGTGCGGTTTTCGGACTGGTCGCTTCCATACTTATTGTATGGACGGGTGATGGTTCGGCTTACCAGGTCGCCCAGAAACAGCCGATGAAGTTGGCTGCGATGGAGGGCTTGTACGAAGGGGGCAACGGAACAGGTCTGGTGCCATCGGCCTGCTGAATCCCGACAAGACGAGTTATAAAGATAATGTAAATCCTTTCATCTTCGATATCAAGATTCCGAAACTGCTCTCCTTCCTTGCCGAACGCGATGTGGATGCATACGTTCCCGGCATCGTCAACCTGATAGAAGGCGGTTATACGACCAATAAAGGAACGGTTGCCCTTTCTGCTGCCGAGAAGATCGAGAAGGGGAGGATTGCCATCCAAGCTCTTGCTGATTATCGCAAGGCGGTAAAGGACAAAGACCAGGTGGCTGCGGAGCAAGCCCGTAGCCTGTTGGACGAGAACTTCGCTTATTTCGGATACGGGTACATTAAAGATCCTGCCGACCTGGTTCCTCATGTCGGCCTCACTTTCTATTCATTCCGCGTCATGGTGCTCCTGGGCGGATATTTTATTCTGCAATTCATCGTTGCTTTGATCTGGAGCAAAAAGAACAAGTTTGCCGATGCCCGCTGGTTGCAATGGTCGAGCCTGTGGACGATTCCTCTGGCCTACATCGCCGGGCAGGCGGGGTGGATCGTGGCCGAAGTGGGACGTCAGCCGTGGGCTATCCAGGACATCCTGCCGACAGGCGCATCCGTGTCCAAGCTGGCCACTTCATCGGTACAGACGACCTTCTTCGTCTTCCTGTTTCTCTTTACCGTCCTGCTTATTGCGGAGATCGGTATTATGGTGAAGGCGATCAAGAAAGGGCCTTCGGTGAATTAAGAATTATGAATTAAGAATTAAGAAATGAGTGTTATGGATAGTACATATATATTGTTACAGCATTACTGGTGGTTCCTTGTTTCCCTCTTAGGAGCGCTATTGGTTTTCCTGCTTTTCGTACAAGGCGGACAGTCCTTGCTCTTCACGATCGGCAAAACTGAATTGCAACAAAAGATGTTGCTGAACTCGACCGGACGCAAATGGGAGTTTACGTTTACGACCCTGGTCACTTTCGGAGGTGCGTTCTTCGCCTCTTTCCCGTTATTCTATTCGACCAGTTTCGGCGGAGCCTACTGGGTGTGGATGCTGATACTGGCTTGCTTTTGTTCTGCAGGCCGTATCGTATGAATACCAGTCGAAGAAGGGGAATCTCCTGGGCAAAAAAGACGTATCAGGTATTCCTGCTGTTGAACGGCATCTTGGGCCCGATCCTGTTGGGTACGGCTGTCGGTACGTTTTTTAGCGGAGCCGAGTTTGTCGTCAACAAAGGACAGCTGACCGATGTCGCGATGCCGGTGATCTCCACCTGGGCGACCCCTGGCACGGACTTGAGGCTGCTTTCGTGTTCGGAACGTATGTCTCGGACTGGCGGTGTTCTTCCTGGCACGCATCCAGGCATTGCTTTATTTCATCAACAATATCGACGATGCCGAGATCGTGAAACGCAGTCGCAAGCATTTGCTGATCGAGACGGTGCTGTTCCTTGTCTTCTTCCTTGTCTTCCTGGTGCATCTGTTGCTTGCCGACGGGTTTGCTGTCGATCCGGAGACAAAAGAGGTGTATATGCAGCCCTATAAATACTTTATGAACCTGGTCGAGATGCCTGCCGTATCGGTCGTGCTGTTGGCGGGCGTGGCCGGTGTCTTGTATGGCATCGTTCGCACGATCTTGTCAGGGACATGGAAAAAGGGCATCTTTCTGCGGGACAGGCACGGTACTCACGGTGCTGGCGCTGCTGCTGTGCCGGTTGGAACAATACGGCTTATTATCCTTCGGTAGCCGACCTGCAAAGTTCGCTGACGATCGGCAACAGCTGCTCCAGTCCGTTCACATTGGAAGTGATGAGTTATGTCTCCATCCTCGTGCCTTTCGTCCTGGGCTATATTTTTCTATGCCTGGCGTGCGTTGGATCTGCGGAAGATCAGCGGGGAGGAAATGCAGGAGAAAGACACGCATGCCTATTGATGCGATGCTACAGGCTGGTCCCATAAAACAAAGGAAACGGCGAAGCTCACGCTTGGCCGTTTCTACATTTAACCGTTTTAAACAAAAAGAAAAAGTTAGTTAAGGCTTAGAAAAAAATATCTTAAGTCTTTTCTACCGACTCTAAATATTCGCTTCCCTAAGGACAGCAAACAAATATATGGAATACCTGTGACCCTCATCCAATCTCCCCGCTTTTTTTCTTGTTATTTTTCACAGTACGCCATTGCTTTTGTATTATCTTTACACCCGAATTATCCGAAGGACCTTATGGCAGAATTTAACATAAACATATTGGGATGCGGTTCGGCGTTACCTACCACGCGGCATCTGGCAACATCACAGATCGTAGATTTACGAGACAAATTGTATATGATTGATTGGGGAAGGTACCCAAGTGCAGATGCGGCGGATGCGCGTCCGTTTCGGCCGTCTCGCCCATATCTTCATCTCGCATTTGCATGGCGACCACTGCTTCGGTCTGCCGGGACTGATCTCTACACTCGGCATGCTGGGACGCACCGGCGAGCTGGTCGTGCACGGTCCGAAGGAGGTCGAGACTTACCTGCGTCCCGTGATGGATTTGTTCTGCCGGGGCATGGAGTTCGAAGTGCGTTTCAATCCTGTCGATACCCGCAGCCATTCGTTGGTGATGGAAGACCGTTCGCTGTCGGTCTACTCCATCCCGCTGAAGCACCGGATTCCCACCTGCGGCTATCTCTTTGCCGAGAAACCGAAGGAGGCGCATATCATCCGCGAGATGACGGATTTCTATCAGGTTCCCCGTCCGTTGCATGAAAGATATCAAGCAGGGCAGGACTATGTCACGCCCGAAGGCGAGGTCGTTCCCAATTCCCGCCTGACGCGTCCGGCTGCTCCTCCCAAGCGTTATGCGTTCTGTTCCGATACGGCCTATAACCGCTCGATCATCCCGATTATCGAAGGGGCGGACCTGCTCTATCATGAAGCGACTTTTTGCCGAATGCGATCTCGCCCGTGCCAAAAGAAACCTTCCATTCCACCGCACGTCAGGCAGCGGAGATCGCCCGTGATGCCCATGTGAAACGCCTCGTCATCGGTCACTATTCCGCCCGCTACGAAGACCTGTCCGAACTTCACCGGGAAGCCGAAGCGGTATTCCCCGGCACGATATTGGGAAATGAAGGAACGGTGATACCGGTTTAATCGAAAAAAGAGGTGCCGTAGGAAGGTGTGTCGAAACATGGAATGGCCGTCGATCATTAATAATACAGAACTTTGTGTATTATCCCAAAAATATTCCTACATTTGTACGATCTTAGGGTTTGGTATATGAAGGTATTGATTACATTCGTTTTGTTGCTGGCTGCATGGGCCGGTTGTCCGCTTGAGGTGATGGCACAACAAGCGAATACGACCGTGTCCCGGACGACCGTCGCCAAAGACAAAGAACCGGATTCGGTTGAGATCAGCGCCTATGATAACAAGATCGTCGTCGAGAATGCTCCGGCCGGTAGCAAGCTCGAAGTCTACAGCGTGGTAGGCATCCGGGTGAAAGAGATACCGATGAAGCAACCCTCCGGCGAATATACGGTGGACCTTGCCAAGGGTTACTACATCGTCCGCATCGGCGACACGGTCCGTAAAGTGTCCATCCGCTAACACCCGTTCAGGCTCCCCATAAAGACATCCCCTGTCGCGTATGCAATCAGCGCCCATCCCACGAAGGAGGAGGCTTGTCCCGTGCCGTTTGTCCGTACTCGAGAGTGTCAAGAGGGCCCTATACATCCCAGCACCACCTCCGAACGGTCCGCCCACAGGGCCATTATCCCGAGGGCGGCCGAGATACAATGCCAATGCTGTCCGAAGGCGTATCGTCCGGCACATCGTCCGGCAACTTGCCCGGTATCGGGCGAGCCGGCTTTTCATTCTTCTCATCCGTTTTCTTCTTTTTCAGGTTCAACAAGAAGCCCAACAAGGCTCTGATAAATTCAAGGATTTGTTTTTAGTTTGTTCATGATGGGATTTGTGAATTATGATTTATGATTTAATTGTCCATTGTTCATTGTCCATTGAAACAGTTCCAGTTGTTTCCCCGATCTCTGCTTCGAGCGCGATGATGTTGCGGCGGTAGAGGTCGCGGTTGTCACCGTTTTGTTCGCTGATGTAGGGGCTGTAGGCGATCTCTCCTTGGCGTAGGCTTCGGGCTGGAAGCTGAAATGGTAGGCGCGGGGATAGGCGGAACGGATCAGGCGGGCGAAGTCGAGGAAAGAGAGGTGTGTGGCTTCGTAATGCCTGAAATGGTGCGTGCCGTAGGCCGTCTCGAACGTGGCCCGCTGTCCGTGCCAATACGCGTTGGAAGCGCCATACCCCATCAGTCCGAAGAAATTATGATGTTCCGTCGCAAGAAACATGGAGGTTCCCCATCCGCTTTCGAGCGCACCCTGTGCGAGGATGATCCTGGCGTTCATGCCGAACAGCTTTTCCGCTTCGGCGGCAGCCTCCCGGCAAGTATGTAAAAAATTGATCTTTTTATCCATTATATATCGGTATTTATTTGTATTTCAGATTGATAATGACTATATTTACATATTATAATCAAGAAGAAAAACGATGGAAAATTCACTGAATCAAAACAAAGTATGGGGATGGGGGCGAACTGGCCCTGATGTACTTCCCGAATATCTCGCAGAAGAGCGCGACCATGCAATTGTTGAAATGGATACGCGTCAGCGACGAGCTGGTCGGTCAACTGGAAAAATCGGGCTGGCATCCGGGTAAAAATACCTCACCCCCAGACAAAAGGATTACATTGTGGGACATCTCGGAGAACCCTGAAGAGGTGAAAGTTGAAAGGTGAAAGTTGGTTATTTGTACGAACGCGAAGCATCACTTTTAACTTTCAACTTTCAACTTTCAACTCTCAACTTTCAACTCTCAAAGTTCTCCCGGGCGGTCATCTTCGCCCCCTGCGCTGCCCTCGTCCGGAGCACCGGAAGCGATCTTCTCGAACGTGTAGTTCTTGATCGCATCTTTCAGCAGCTTGCCGGGGCGGAAGACGATGCGGCGGCTTTTGATAAGCGCATGGCTGAACTCCTTCTCGGTCAGCGTGCCGGTGCTGCCGAACTGCAACTGGAAGCTGCCGAGCTCGCCTACTTTGACAACCTCCGCCTTTGCCGAGGTTGCGGCGCATCACGTTGACCAATTCGTCGAGGGATCAGTTTCACATCGCCCGAAGAGGCGGTGGACTGGGCCGAGATCAGGTCGCACAATTCATACACGTCGCACGTGCCGGTCGTATTGGCACTGGCGTAATACAGTTTCGAACCTTCGGCGGCATCTTTGCGCATGTCTTTGCGCAGGACCAATTTGTACTTTGCTGGCATAACATTAGGATTTTTAGGTAAAACATTTGTTTCTTAATCACATAACAAAGATACAACCGCCCCCGTCGTCCCTGCGGAATGTGGCGGAACAGCGTGGCAAGAGGGGGGGAGAGGGGGGGCAAACGGGGAAAGCCGGGGAAAGCCGGCAAGTATGCTTGGCTTTGATATAAAAAAAACTATACCCACAGGGCAAAACCCTATACCTTTTTCCGTGGAAGCTATGGCTTTTGGGGGGAAAAAGGTATAGGGTTTTTCTCTTTCTGAAATCGGCTGCGGAGGGAAAAGGACAATTTGACCGCGATATTTTCCCTACACTTTTGGGGGGTGACGGGCTTGTTTTTCTGATACTCACCGTGGCTTATTCTCTTGATGAACAGAGGGTTCAGCTTATAAATGAGGCGTCTGACCAGCCTTTTGTCCATCCCTTCCGCCTCACCGATGGTGTAAGCTTCAGCCAGGGTGAAGCGCTCCGGCAATTTCTCCAGCAGGATGCGTCCCTTGCGGGGGCAGGACAGTTCGGGAGCGCTTTCGTTGTGTCGCAACTGCGTCAGGAGCAGGCGGCTGTGTTCGAGGCAAGTCTCGACGATGGCGAGCGCAGCCTTGAAATGCTCTTCGGTGCAATACTGCGAGTCCATCCCGTAGCCCTCCTTGCCGCATCGGGTGGCGGTGAAGATCATGCAGAGGCGGAAGGCGATCAGCCCGTGGCGTTTGATGACGCTGAGAAATTCCTCGTCGCCGAACAGGTCCGCTTCATGCAGCCATTTCTTGAAACACTGGTTCAGCCGGGCCCACTGCGACAGCGTCAGGCATACCTGCAACGGGCGCCGGCGAAGCGTCTTGGCGATGTTCATCAGTTGTTCGGAGAGTTCCGACAGCTTCTTCGGCATATCCATTTTGTCGCCTTCGGGCGAGACATCCTGCCAGACCGCCTCGCTGCGGCACGTATAGAGCAGCAGGCGGCTCAGGAGTCCGCTCTCGCTGTCGGGGATCAGGCGGGAGAACTGTCCCGGTGTCCCGGAGAGCAGCAGGGCGAGCCGTGGAGAGTCGATGCGGATCATCTCGTTGTCCGTCTTGCGCGACGAAGAGACCGGTTCGTGATGGAACGCCTTGCGGAGCAGGTCGTCAAACATCCCGTAGTCCTGTTTGCTGGCCGATAGGATCGTGTCGATTTCGCTGTCAGCCATCAGCCCGCCGATGTTGCCGTTGTCGCGCAGGTGGACAAGCATCTTGGCTTTGGTGACCTGCGTCGGGATGTTGAGGTAGGCCTTGGCGGCAGGTTTCGGGCATCCTTTTTACCACGACGGAGCGGTGCTTCGGTGTGCCTCCGCCTTCTTCTGCTCCCACTCTTCCAGGGCTTGCATATATTCGGCTTCGGCCTGTCCGTTTCCGTCTTGATCAGTTCTTCGTACAAGTCGGCCAGGATGGCGCATGTCGTTGATGCACCCCTACCGTTGGCCGCGGGAGCCACCTCGACGGTGAAAATGTGGGGGAACACCCGTTTGCGGTGATATTTGCCGGACACTTCGGGGAGGCAGGCGCTTGCCACCGTGCATGCTCCGAGGCGCCATGTCGCGCTCGCGGTGCTGGGGATAGAAGGCGACCGCCTCGCGGAACAGATCGGGAAGCCATCCGTACACCTCGTCGGGAATGAGCGGGGTCCGCTCGCGCAGGACTTCGCCGCTTGTCTCTATTTCTTCCGTCTCTAAGGGATGTCGGGTTTTGAAAACTGTAGGAGAAATTTCGCGGTCAATTTGTCCTTTTGCTCCGCCATAGGTCGCATGTCGTTTATATTTCCTTGATAAGCAGAATGTAACGCCTGTTCGATCTCTGTCGCCGTGAAGTCTGCCGCTTGCAGGCGCAGCGTGCAGCATGCGGCTGTTTCGGTGTACGAAAAGCCCCTCCGGTTTGCCTCGCAGCCGAGGCGGTAGACCGTCTGGTTACGCGCTCCTGCCAGCGGCGGGATGCGGTCGAGGAAACGTGCGACAAACGCGTCGACACCCTTTTCGGCCGACTGCTTTTCGGGGATGTGGAAGACTTCCGCGTCCGGATTGTAGTACGCCTCCCCGTCGTCGCCCACGTAGCAGCAACGGCTGATGTCCTTGCACTTGGCATCGCTTGCCACACCGCCTGCCTTCTCGAAGAAGGCGGCGACAAGGGGATAGGCTTCGCCGTGGCGTTCCGCCGGGCAGTCTACGCGTACGAAGACCTTCAGCCCTTCTCCGCCGGGACTGACGAACATCGCCAGCGTGGAGCTCAGCGCCCGGAAGGCGAGGATCAGTGCCGGCAGGTCCTTCACATGGTCGAAATCCAGTCCGACGACCTGGCTGTACGTTTCGAGCGCACTCGCCTTATGTCCGCCCTTGAATACCCCCGAAGGGGTGAACCCCGGCAATCCGCCCTTCAGCTTCCGGCTTCTTCGGCACGCCCTTCCGCCAGTGCGGTGCGGTAGGCGAGGATCTCATTTTCCAGCGGCGGCGCCGGATCAAGATGATGATTTCTTCAAAGAGTTAAGACTTTGCACTCTGTCCGGAACAGGCTGGCGTAAAAAAGATACATGTACTTGTTTTCATGATATTATTAATTTAAGAGCAAAATGGATTGCCGGTTTGTTTATGCGACAAAGGTAAGCTTATCCCAGTGTGCAGGCAACTATGCCAAAAAGCGGATTTTTGAAATATATAATACTGGTTGTTAGGTGTATATGAATTTTGTTTTTGGCGGAGCATATTGCTTTTTAACATTTTTATTTAGAATAAATTAACTGTTTGTCCGTTCTCTCTTCTCTTTTGAATAATAATAGGTGGCCAACGTCTTGACCACGACACTGAAGTTGAAGATGACCTGCATGGCCTTGAATAGCCCGGCTGCCTTTTCCGTGTTTTTCTCAAATTCAGGGGAGGTAGCGTATTCCGCTGAAATACTCGGCAAGTGTGCGTGCGTCGTCTACCTTTATCTGTATTTCTTCGATCCCTCCGACCTTTTGGAGCAGTTTGCGTATGCGTCCTTGGCAGGCGCGGATGGCGTCGGTCGTGTAACGTGTCGTTTTGACTCCCTCTATCTGTTTAGACTTGAGGATTTCAGGCGGGTGTACAATTCTGCCATTTCTTGTGCTTCTTTTGAAAGCTTCTGTTTTTTTTCATGATGAATTTTTTATAAGATGGATAATATAAATGATGATTATCATCTGTTTTTAATAAATAACGAAGCCCCGGCAGTTTTCGTACTGCCGGGGCTTGTTTTTTGTATGCCTTCGTCCTTCGCAGGGGAAAGGCAACTTGAACTTTAATTTCAATATACTTTAGTATTATTAATATTAAATCCGGTTGCTTGTTCGCCTCTCGCAGGTTAGTTGCCGTTTTACGGTACGCAACCGAAGAATTATTTGATTATAAAATGTCATTTGTATAAGGGTGGTCTAATAACCACCCTACGATAGTATTGTTCAGTCTCGATTACTTGATGATAGCTTTAACAGCTTCTTCACCTTCAACAGCTACAACTACTACACCTGCCGGAGCAGCGATTGTAGCGTTGTCAGAAGAAACAACCGTGTTAGCCACTACCTGGCCCAAGATGTTGCTGATGACAACTTTCTTGCCGGCAGCACCGGCAATTGTTACGTTGCCTTCGCCAGCGATAACTGTTACTTCAGATGTGGCGATCTCTTCGTTGTCGGTAGCCATATCGTCAGCAGAACCCTTTTCGATGTTGAAGATAAGAGCGTTGTCACCGCCTGTCTTTGCTTCTTCGAATTCAGATTCTTCAGGATCAGATAATACCAAGCAGTTGTTCTGGTTCTTCAACCATGCTGCTTTTGACGGAGCGATGTCTTTGTTACCTTTGTTAGATTCGATCAAGAATGCGCGATCTTCTTCAACTTCGTTAGCAGCCTTGGCCGGATCGATGTAACGGAATGACCAAGTATAGTTGTGGTGCTTGTCTTCCTTAACAGCAACCTTCAGATTGATGCCTTTGACAACTTTCTTAATGTCTTCCATGCTCAAGTCTTTAGTTGCAACGTTTTCGAAATGTTCACCCAAGATATACAGAACGCTATCCTGTTCAACGGCATCAACAAAACCTACGCGATGGTATTTACCGAAGTGATACAGTTCTTCACCCTTGACAACATCCTTGGCTTCTGCAGAGTCAGCGAAGCTTACCAACAGTTTGTAACGGTTGAAACCAGGAACGGCAGGAGTTGCATGGATACAATCTTCCGGACCGCAAGGTTCACCATTGGCATTCATATGCTTGTGGTTGGTTGCGTCACAAGGTTTTCCTTCAGTTCCTTTGTTTTCTGTTTCACTTTACATATACCAAATACTGCGGCTTAATCTGATACTGAGCAGATTTTCCGATATTGAACGGACGGACATTGAATGACAGACCTGCTTTGGCAATATTCTTTGCTCCAATGCCTAAATAGTCCATATCTTCACGCATGAAGTTCTTGTTGGTTTCATCCATCAGATAATCGCCGACATAAGCTTCTTTGAACTTCAACAGTTTAGTAGCATCTTCGTTACCTTCTACAGCTCCATCTAATTCAACGTGGTTGAAACGACGATACAGAGGTTGGTCAGCCAAACCGATTCTGAAAGCAGAAGTTCTTACTTCTTCAATAACCTGTTCCTGAAGTAAAGCTTTCAAGCTCTTGAAAGAAAGAACATCGGGTCTGCAACACCTAATTTGTTGTTGAAAGCGATAAATGCATAGTAGCAACCCTTTTCCCACTGTTTCGTTGTTTTCTTTGCCGGAGCCTAAGTTCTCTGTCAAGACATAACGGTTTTTACCAGCTGTTCTTACCAGCGATCTGATAAGTAGCTCTTTCAAGCTGAGCCCAGACAACTTGATTCTTGCCTGTACTGTTGCATCTACTGTGTAACCGTAAGTTACAGTCTTGTTGTTATTTTGCTTAACCAGTTCAAAGAAAGTAGCTTCTTCCTGCAATGCGTTCAAAGTTGTGTCTCCTTCAACCTGTGCGATGTATTTGTCCATTGTGTACGGGTTGAAGTAGTTGAATGCATAGTTTGTGATCATCAATTCATCATCAGTCAAATATTTGTATCCTAAATATTTGTCACCCAAAAATGTTTTTGTCTGTAATCTTTGTGATGACCAAAGAGTCGGAAGACAAAGCCTTGCAATAATACAGTTTAGAACCTTCTGCCTGAGTCAACTGCCAAGAAGCACCGTTTTTCAGAACCTTGTCCGTTGTATTATAAGCCGGGTTCTTCAATGACGGATATTCACGGTTTGTAACATTTACCGGAGAAGTAGACAAGAAATATTCAGAAGTCTTAGTCTTCAAAACAACCCCACTGGTAAGCCGGCATGTGCATTACGTTCTGTTCTGCTTTTATCAACAGTTACCCATTCTGAAGCTGCACCATCAACATGGATCGGAGATGCCAGATATTTGTTAGTTTCTGCATTCTGGATTACATACAGACCGTCTTCCAAAGAAACCTTGTCTGTACCAGCCTGAACACAACCGGTGAAGCCTAAAGTGATATCTGTTTCTTTTTACGTCAGCGATAGTTACGATACGAATTTCATCTGCTTTTAACCAGGTCTTGAATTGTAACATAGTTTTTAGCAGTTTTATTATTTGCGATAATCGTTTTGTGGTTTCCTAGCTGTAGTTAACGCTGTCTTCCAATCTTTAACAGATGCGCTTAAGCGAGTTGCCTGCTTAACTTGGATTACCAAAGAGTCGTGAGACGGGAAATAAGTAAACAAGAACTTACCTTGATCAGCCAAATCCGTACTCAAAGCCTTTTTGTAATTAAATGCCAAGAACTTATCGCTGTTTTATTTGTATATGCTGTATCGACATGCAGATACTGGTTGTCAGCTTTTTCTTGTTACATAAACAAAAGATCCGCCCTTAGTATCTTTTAGCGATGAAAGCGACATCACTGAACGGGTTTTCCAAAGATGTGTTGTTGCGATCCGGATTGAATGTCAATTTAACGCCGTTAGCTGCATCCTGAATACCTAATTTAGTGTTGATTTGCTTTGCATTCAAAGCGATTCCGTCAGCTTCTACCAAAGTGAATGTGGCAAATTTAGCTCCTGAAATATCAGTGGCCTTACCACCAGCTTTCTTCAAACGTACATTAGTGCCCTCTAAAACTAAGCCGACAACAGAGTCTTCTTGGAAATAAGAATACAGCGGTCTGTTAGTTTCCAAAGCATTAGCATATGTTCCAGAGAATGCCCAGCCTGCAATTTCACCTCCAACCAATGAGTTCTTGGTTGTTTGCATTGCATTTTTAGCGAAATCATCCATTGTTACAGACAATAAAGCTTCAGCACCTTTGTTTACGAAGTCATAAATAGGAGCTTTTCCTTGATTTTCAACAGTAACAGTTGTGCACCACAATGTGCTTGCAACGTTATCTGCTGTAACATTATCAACTGTAACCAGTTCTCCCTTCGGATTCACTGCCAAGTAGAGGTTACCAGGAGTCTTCAATTGATACAGTCCATCATTTGTTCCTTCAATTAAAGAGGGAACATTGTTTCCTGCAAAAGCACTTGTTGCCCCAAACAGTGCAACTCCTGCTAAAAAGAGTAGAAAACTTTTTGTTCATAATTCTAAAAATGTTTAATTAATAAATAGTATATCTGTTTGTTTCTTCTATGTACTCAAACCTCTTGTTTTACAAGAGTTAACCAAAAATCCTGTATAATGACTAATGAAAACGTACGTTTTAATTAGTCATTTTTTGGGAGTAGTCGGAAGGCTTCGTATCGGAAAGTCGGTTTTTGTACGCGTTAAGCTATCTAATTGATAAGAAAGAATATAGAAAAGGAAAATTTATTGGGAGAAAGGATTGCAGGTTTAAAAAGTAGTTGTATTTTTGTAGCTGAAAAGTGGCGAAAAAACGTACGTTTTCATTAGCCATTCTGAAAACAGTCTCTATCTTTTTATCCCCAATCACTTATAAACATAAAAACGCTCTAAAATAAGGCTGAAATCCATTTTTTATATAATGTACATATGTACCTAAATATAATTGTGTAAGTCCAAGTTTATCAATAATATACATGATATCTTCAATCTGCCGGCCTCTATTGCTATAATAGCCTGAATTTGCCGTTTTTCTGGAAAAAAGCCATTTCGTATCGTTCCACTGTTGTTAACAAAATCTAAGTGTAAGCAAGGTGGAATATACAAGTGGCTCGTAAGAATAGTTCCTTGCTTGAAAAGTTGAACAATATAAAAAGATAGCTGCTGTATTTTGATGGTAGAGTTTTGAGTGTATGTTTGTATCTTTGTGAAAATGGAATATGTGTGCAAAGAATTGATAGGGGAATATAAAGCCGTGGTTCAAAGACCAAAGCTGAAAAAGTATATTGGAGAGAAAGATGTTCTTGATACATTAGAATTGATGAGTTTGTATTGTTTTTGTGTTGATATAGAAAAACCGGCGGTATCTCCTATCAGAGATGTAAAAGATTTATATTTGTTGTCATTAGCCGATACGATTCCTGCCGACTATATCATATCGGGCGATAAGGATTTGCTTGTGTTAGGTAAGCACAATGAAACACGTATCTTGGATTATAACTTTTTCTTTCTTTATTATAGGATTCGTTATCATTCCTAAAAAATACCCACCATCGCGCTCATTTGAAACAAGTTATTGAATATTCTGTTTATATTTGCAAGTTATCAACAGATAAGGTGACTTTTCAACAAAACAGGCATTGTTTTGGATAAACTGATTTGTGTTAGGTTTTTAATGTTTAGTTTTGCCCCGAATAAATAGACAAAGTATGGGAAAGATTATTGCTTTAGCAAATCAGAAAGGTGGGGTAGGTAAGACTACCACAACGATTAATCTGGCTGCATCGCTGGCGGCACTTGAGAAAAAGGTGCTGGTGGTCGATGCGGATCCGCAGGCTAACGCTTCGTCGGGACTGGGCGTGGATATCCGCAGCGTGGAGCAGTCGATCTACGAATGTGTGGTGAACGGCGACGATCCGAAAGGTGCGATTACCAATACGGAAGTGGAGGGACTGGATATTATCCCTTCGCATATCGACTTGGTAGGCGCGGAGATTGAAATGCTGAACATGGAGAACCGGGAGCAGATATTGAAACAAATACTGGTCCCGCTGAAAGAACGGTACGATTATATCCTGATCGACTGTTCTCCCTCTTTGGGATTGATCACGGTCAATGCCTTGACGGCAGCCGATTCGGTGATGATACCCGTGCAATGTGAGTATTTTGCGCTGGAAGGATCAGTAAACTGTTGAATACGATAAAGATTATCAAATCGAAGCTGAATCCCGCTTTGGAAATCGAAGGCTTCCTGCTGACCATGTATGACTCGCGTCTCCGTCTGCCAACCAGATATACGAAGAAGTGAAACGTCCGTTCCGGGACCTGGTTTTTCACGACCGTTATTCAGCGTAATGTCAAATTAAGCGAAGCTTCCAGCTACGGCAAACCCGTGCTGCTTTACGATGCCGAGTCGAAGGGAGCTTTGAATCACATGCAGCTTGCACAAGAGCTGATAGATAAAAACAAATAGATTTATGATGTATGATGTATGATTTGTTTGTCGTTTCAAATCATACATCATACATCATAAATCATAAATTCGAAAGTTTATGGTAATGAAAAGATCGGCTCTTTGGCCGCGGATTGGATGCTTTTGATAACGATGGATGACCTGAAAACGGGCGGTTCGTCGTCTATTAGTGAAATAGAGCTGAGTAAGATTCAGCCCAATCCGGATCAACCCCGTTCTGTTTTTGAAGAAGAGACGCTTGAAGAACTGGCCGTTTCTATCCGTTCATTGGGTGTCATTCAGCCGATTACGTTGAAAGAAAACGGGAACGGATAAATATATGATTATCTCTCGGCGAACGTCGGTATCGCGCTTCCCTGATGGCTGGCTTGGAACGTATCCCCGCCTATATCAAAAACCGCAGCAGACGAGAATGTCGTCGAGATGGCTCTGATCGAGAATATCCAGCGCGAAGATCTGAACTCGATAGAAATAGCCCTGGCTTACCAGAAGCTGATCGACAGTTACGGCCTGACGCAGGAAAAGCTGAGCGAGCGTGTCGGCAAGAAGCGGGCGACGATTGCCAATTATCTCCGCCTCTTTGAAACTCCCTGCCGAGATACAGGTGGGGCTGAAGGATAAGAAGATCGATATGGGCACGCACGGTGCACTGCTTCCTGTCGAGGACCCGGAAGTGCAGTTGGCTCTTTACGAACAGATATTGGCGGATGGACTGTCTGTCCGTAATGTCGAAGAAATAGTACGTGGCGGAGTGGATGCGGCAGCTCTCGAACAGGCCAGGAAGGAAAAGCCTGCCCAGCGGAAACCGAAACTTCCCGAGGAGTTAACTTGCTGAAGGACCATCTGTCCAGTTTCTTTAATACGAAGGTCCAATTGGTATGCAACGAAAAAGGAAAAGGTAAAATAACGATCCCCTTTTGCATCTGAAGATGAATTGGAAAAACTGATCGGCTTGTTGGATAAGTTGAAATGAGAAACTGGAAAGCAATTTTGTGGATAATAGCCCTCCTGTGCGGTTCGGTATGGACCGCCATGCGCAGAGGACGATAACGGCAAAGCAGGATACGGTGATATCTTCCGATTCGGCCGTAACGGCTGTGGTTCCCGGAGAAACGGCCAAGGCCGATTCGACAGTGAAGGCTGTGCTTTCGGCTTGCCGACTCGCTTCCCCACCGAAGGTGAAGCTGAAGGAGTTCAAACCCGATCCTAACAAAGCGTTGCTGTATGCCTTGGTGCCGGGTCTGGGACAGATATATAACAGGAAGTATTGAAGCTCCCGTTGGTATATGGGGCCTTTATGGGCTGTATGTATGCCATCACTTGGAACAATAAGAATTATAAGGCACTATTCGACTGCCTACTTCGATATCATGGAGGATTACCAAAAGGTATTGGCGGCAGAGAAGGATGGACAAAAGTATGAGGGACCTTGGCAGGAGAGTTGGACGATCTTTGTCAGAAACGGTGAGGAGAGCACGTATGTCTCGAATGCACAGTTCCAGGAAAACCTGAAGCGCCGGAAAGATTATTTCCGCCGTTACAGGGATTTGAGCATTATCATTACGGTCGGGGTATATGCGATCAGTATTATCGATGCGTATGTGGATGCCCAACTGTTTGACTTTGACATTTCTCCGGACCTGAGTCTGCACTGGTCGCCGGAGGTAACCCCGAAGACCCGCTATACGCCGGGCTCGTATGGATTGAATTGCAGTTTTAAGTTCTGACATCATGAATAAAAACCTACTTATTCTATTCTGCCTGTTTAGCCTGATGCAGGTCTCCCGCGCACAAGACCCTATATTCGGCGAACCGCAGCATTCGACATTATCGGCAGACTCGCTCTCTGACGTAGTGGGCTTGATACCTGAAAGTCTCGATGCAAACGTGGATAGTTTGCTCCATTCCTGGCATGTGCAATATTTTTCGAAAGTGGATGAGTATTGTCACGATGATGCGGAGAATGTCTATTTTCCCGATTCGGTCTACGAAGAACGCTTGGAACGTCTGCCCGAGTGTGATCCGTTTGCCTTACAACGAGGTGGCGCGGGATTGTATCGACCTGTATGCCGGACGCAAGCGTGACCTGGTACGCTATATGTTGGGTATGGCGGATTTCTATTTCCCCATTATCGAACAGGTGCTCGACAAGCATAACCTGCCTTTGGAACTGAAGTATCGGCTGTCGTCGAAAGTGCCCTGAATCCGGTTGCCCTTTCGCGTGTGGGGCTTGCGGGTTATGGCAATTCATGCTTCCGACCGGCAAGATATATGGTTTGGAGATCAACAGCCTGTTGGATGAACGGCGTGATCCGGAGAAGGCGACAGAGGCGGCCTGTAAGTATTTTGAAGATATGTACGCCATCTATGGCGACTGGAAACCTGGTGCTGGCTTCCTATAACTGTGGTCCGGGCAATGTGAACAAGGCGATCCGCCGTTCCGGGGAAAGACCGATTTTTGGGGAGATCTTCCGCTACTTGCCTCGTGAAACCCGTTCGTATGTACCGCTGTTTATCGCAGCCAATTATATCATGAATTACTATTGCGATCATAATATTTGCCCTATGCAGACCAGTTCTGCCGTTGGCGACCGATACGGTTATGGTGAACAGTATGCTTCACCTGCAACAGGTTTCCGATGTGTTGGGGATCGACATCGAGCAGCTTCGTGCGCTCAACCCGCAATATAAACGCGATATCATTCCGGGAAATACGGAACCTTCCGTATTGAAACTTCCGGCATCGCAGACTTATGCGTTTGTCGACAAGGAGGATTCGGTCTATACGCATCGTATAGAGGAGTTGCTGGCCAACTGCATACCGGTCAACGCTGCCGACGGATCAAAGAATCTTACGCTTGAGAAAATTACCCATGTGGTAGCCTCCGGTGAGAATATCTATACCATCGCGAACCGCTACGGCGTTACTCCGAAGGATATCCGTAAGTGGAACGGACTCGGTTCCAACCGTGTTGCCAAAGGTCGCCGTTTGCGTCTGCACGTCGATAACGGAGGTGTCGCATTTGCTTCCGCCAAGACAAAGAAGACCGAAAAGGACGGAACTGTCAAAGCGGGACAGAAAGCAACCCCTGTCGTTACCAAGAGCAACCAGACAGCCCGCGTTTCAGTCAAAAGTTTGACTTATAAAGTACAGTCCGGCGATTCCCTTTATTCCATTGCCAAGAAGTATCCGGAGTTTCTACAGACGACTTGCAG
>VOFC01003920.1_pt1 | contig 26578 bp, 40 predicted proteins | sample 5384161 | NCBI WGS metagenome assembly VOFC01 (sample SAMN12384722, study PRJNA508395) | human gut metagenome | isolation source: healthy gut B | host: Homo sapiens | reverse complement strand
TTAGTAATATCCCACGAAATGCCAATCAGCAAAGGTTTACGTCCAAAGTTTGCACGATACGTGCTTCTCCATTAGCGGACAGATAAGTTTCCTGCATATCAATGCGCTTATGAGTCTGAAGTAATTCCAAATCATCCTTACGGAATTTCTCCGCATCTCCATGCACCGGAAATATCTCATAATCCGTATGCCCGATAGCTTTAGATGCCGGAATACCCGAATGATCGGCAAATGCCTTATTCCAATACAAATATCTAAGATCATCTTCCGGATCTTTCACAAACAAATAGACCGGAATATTATTTAAAATGCCATCTAATAACAGATTCAGTTCACGGAGTTCATCCCGTTTCTTGATAACATCGGTAATGTCCTGCGTAAAGAACCAGGTGAGTTCCTGATTATTTTCACGAATCAGGAAAGTAGATACCTGATGTACTCTCTCCTTCGTATGCCCGTAAGGTATATAAGCCGCCCGATAAGCCAAACTTCCTTCATGATCGCGTATCATCTGAAGCTTTTGCTCCCACGCCTCCTTGTCGGTCATAGAGACACGCAAATCATATATTTTTGTGTACCCAACTCCTGCGTTACACCGTATTCTTCTATAAATTGCTTATTTGCATAAACCAGCGTTCCATCTTCCGCCACAGCAAAGAATACTGTCACTCACCTTATCAAGCACACTTTTAAAAACTTCCAATTGTCTTTGGGTAGCCACTCGTTCCGTTATATCACGACACATGATCAGCACATATTCCTCATCCAACGGAAAAATACGGTTCTCGTAATAATGGCGTTCACCATTAAAATCCAGTTCGTGATGTGCAGTTGAAACAGTTCCGGTGGTGATAGCATGACGCATATTGGAGTGAATATTCTGATATGCTTCCGGTGGAACCATATCCTGCATACGCATCCCTCTAAAATCCTTGTTTGATATTCCTACATGGTTGGTTTCCTCATTGAAACAACTTCAATACCTACCTCACTCTGATTGAAGACAGTCAGCATATCGGGAGAGAGTCTAGTATTCTAACAGCATATTTTTCTTTAAAACTAACAGGACGATCGTTATTATATTTCTCATCCCTAAGGGTAGAAAGTTCTTTTCTAAGCTGCTCGTTTTCTTTTTTTAAGTGCTTCTAACTGTTCTAATAATGCTTCTTTGCTTTGTTCGATACTCATAATGTAACGGTGTAAATACGTACTTATCTGCCAAAAGTAAATATTTTTTTTTTTGAATAAAAGCACGTATTTACCCCGTTTTTTTCAAAGAATTACTCAATTACCATAATCCGGTCGTTCAATCCCACCTTCATGCCATCTTCCACGAATACTTCTTTCACAACTCCATCCGTCACCGAACGTATCTCATTCTCCATTTTCATCGCCACCAATACACAAAGCGGATCACCCCGCTTCACGAGATCTCCTTTCTTTACATACGTCTTCAGAATAACTCCCGGCATCGGTGCCTGTACCACCTGACGCCCTACGGATTCAGCAGCAGTGCGGGCATTATGTATCTTCTCCATTTCTCCCTGCAATTCAATCTGATAAAGCTCCCCTTTATTCATAATCGTATATGAATTATTGGAAGAAGGGGAAATCTGCACTCCATGCGAGTGATGATCAATGATGATCGAATGAATGGAGTCGCCTCCCATATTATAATCGACCTCATATATTTTACCGTTGACCGCTATCTTCTTGATTGGCCCGTCCTCCAGAATCTCTACCTTATATTCACTGTCCGGCATATCCTGGAGCTTGGCGTAATATGTAGCTAATGTTGTACCCATAATCTGTTCCGTTATTTATTAGTCTCAAATCAATAATTATTAGCAGTCATCTGCAATTTACCATAATACTTCCAGAGTGATTCGCCTACTACCGGGAGTGTTGTTGCACGGGAAGCCGCTTCTTTTCTCGCGCTCGTAATGTCTCACTGCGGCAGCAATGACAGCCACTGTCGGATCGGTATTCTGACGACGTTTCAGGTCTTCCTTATCAAAACGCGTATCGATAAATGTCGTATCGTATTCTCCTTTCAGGAAAGCGGCATTCTTCAACACACGCTGATGGAAAGGAATCGTCGTCTTGATGCCCAGAATCTTATACTCGCGCAGAGCACGTGCCATATTAGAAATGGCCGAAGCACGGTACGTCCCCAACAACAAAGCTTTGCAATCATCGGGTCATAATGCAAAGACTTCAAATCCCGCATAAGCGGCACTGTCAAGACGCAGGTTACGTCCCTCGGGAGCTTCACGAACAGTAATCACACCGGGAGAAGGCATGAAGTTATTCTCGGATCTTCGGCGTAAATACGACATTCGATCGCTGCTCCGCTAAACTCAATATCATCCTGTTTGTAAGGTAATGGATTTCCGGCAGCAACAGTTATCATATCCCGTACCAAGTCAACGCCTGTGCATTCCTCCGTCACAGGATGCTCTACCTGCAAACGAGTATTCATCTCAAGAAAATAGAAGTTCTGGTCCTTATCCATCATAAACTCCAATGTCCCGGCACTGTAATAACCTATTTTCTTACAGGCTTCCACAGCTACCTTCAACATCTTCTTTCTCGTCTCCTCTTTCACAAAAGGAGAAGGACTTTCTTCTATCACCTTTTTGGTTACGACGCTGAATGGAACATTCACGTTCATACAGATGAACGACATTTCCATACTTATCTCCCATGATCTGAACTTCGATATGATGCGGATTCTCAATATATTTTTCAATATAAACCGCATCATTGCCAAAGGATGTCCCTGCTTCGGATTGCGACAAACGGAGAGCAGTTTCCACCTCTTCTTCCGTACGTACCAGACGCATACCTTTTCCTCCACCTCCCGCAAGTGCTTTCAGCATAATGGGATAGCCAACTTCATTAGCTACCTTCTTCACTTCATCAATGCCCTGTACGGGTGTTTCGGTTCCGGGCACAATAGGCAATCCTGCTTCCCTGCATAATCTTACGGGCCTCCGTCTTGATTCCCATTTTGGAAATAATATCCGCACTCGGTCCGATAAAATCACTCCCTCTTCTTCGCAACGGCGGGCAAAATCCGCATTCTCCGACAGGAAACCATATCCCGGATGAATAGCGGCTCCGGTCTTTTGGCAATGGACAATATCAATTCCGGCTTTAGGTAGGAGGTATCTTCGGGCGATTCGGAGATGCAATAGGCTTCTTCCGCATAACGCACGTGCAAAGCCCCGCGATCTACATGGGTATAAACAGCCACTGTCGAGATATTCATCACCCGGCAAGTCCGGAAAGATGCGCATCGCTATCTCACCCCGATTGGCTACTAATATTTTTTTATCATAACCTTTTTCTTTTTAGAAATAAAAACTTAAAAGAGCAATCAAATAATATTAGGCACGGATTACGCGGATTACACTTTTTTAAAGGTTACCACATAAAGCAACCGTGAAATCTAATCCGTGCCTAAATTCAATCCATAAACAAGCCTAAAGCGGTAGATTAGAATGTTTCTTAGGAGGATTCGACTGCCGTTTGTTGGCAAGCATCTCGAAACTTCGTATCAACCGCAGACGGGTTACTGCCGGATCGATCACTTCATCCACATATCCCAGTTCCGCCGCCCGGTAAGGATTGGCAAACTTTCCACGATAATCATCCTGAAGTTCTTTCCGTTTCTCTTCGGGTTTCTCGGCTTTATCTATTTCCTTACGGAAAAGGATATTCACAGCTCCATCCGGTCCCATCACCGCGATTTCGGCGGTAGGGAAAGCAAGATTTACATCTCCACGGATATGCTTGGAACTCATCACATCGTAAGCACCACCGTATGCTTTGCGGGTAATAACCGTCACTTTCGGCACCGTAGCCTCGCAATAAGCATAAAGTAGCTTTGCCCCGTTACGGATAATTCCGCCATATTCCTGATCGATTCCCGGAAGGAATCCCGGAACATCTACCAGTGTCAGTAAAGGAATATTGAAAGCATCACAGAAGCGGACAAAACGGGCGGCTTTGATAGACGCATTGATATCCAGTGTGCCAGCAAGCACCAATGGCTGATTAGCCACCACTCCCACCGTTTTTCCATTCAGGCGGATATATCCCGTCACAATATTCGCAGCATATTCTGCCTGAAGCTCGAAGAAACTATTATCATCAGCCACCGCTTCTATCATCTCTTTTATATTATACGGCTGATTCGGATTGGACGGAATCAAATCTGCCAGTTCCGGAGTCAGGCGAGTCGGCGAATCGCTGGTCGCTACAAACGGAGGCTCTTCCATATTATTCCCCGGCAGATAGGAGATCAATTCACGAATATAATTGATGCACTCAATATCGTTTTCCGCAGAAAGATGAGCTACACCGGACTTTGTCATGTGCACGCCTACTCCACCGAGTTCTTCTTTTTGTCACTTCTTCCTGTGTCACGCTTCTCACCACATCCGGTCCTGTAATAAACATATAACCGGAGTTTTGACCATCAGAATAAAATCGGTCAATGCAGGAGAATAAACCGCACCACCGGCACAAGGTCCCATGATCGCGCTAATCTGTGGAATCACTCCGGATGCCATAGAATTGCGCAGGAATATCTCGGCATATCCGGCCAAAGAACGGACCCCTTCCTGAATTCGTGCACCGCCCGAGTCATTCAATCCGATGATGGGTGCTCCCATCTGCATGGCCATGTCCATCACTTTACAGATTTTCTTAGCGTGCGTCTCCGAAAGAGCTCCTCCAAATACGGTGAAATCCTGTGCGAATACATAAACCAGGCGCTTGCCAATCATACCATATCCCGTCACCACCCCGTCTCCGGCAAATTTCTGCTTTTCCATACCGAAATCGGTACACCGATGGGTTACCAACTTATCCAGTTCGATAAACGAACCTTTCTCCAATAATAAATCGATGCGTTCACGGGCGGTCAGCTTGCCCACAGAATGTTGTTTTTCAATGCGAGCGTCTCCGCCGCCTTTTTCTGCTTTCCTGTTCAGTTCTTCCAGGTTGCTAATAAGCTCTTTCATAGGCTGTAATTATTAAAGTTGTATGTGTGTGTAAAAATAAACAGTAATAAATGAAATCATTGTCATATTGATTACACAAAGGTACTTTTATATAATGAACGCATCATGCGTGGAAATTGTTAGCATTTATGCCTTAAAACATCTTTATCCATTTATTTAGGGAGCTTTTTTTTTTTTGCAGGTTGCGACAACAAACTTCCATGCTTTTCTGTTTATCGCATATCATTTTTAATAAAACCTAGACCCTAACAAAATGAGAACAATTAAAATCTTATTAGCAGCCGGTTTCCTGCTCGTGTTCGGTACAAGTATTCATGCACAGGTACAACGGAATGAAACCTATCTACCCAAATTTGCCATCAAGACCAATGCTCTCTATTGGGCCACTTCTACGCCCAACTTAGGAATCGAAGTGGGACTGGCAAAGAAACTGACTCTCGACATATCCGGTAACTACAATCCGTGGAAGTTTGGTGACGACCGTCAAATCAAACATTGGCTCGTTCAGCCGGAATTACGCTATTGGCTCTGCGAACGTTTCAACGGAAGTTTCTTCGGTTTGCACGGACATTACGGAGAAATGAATGTCAGCAATCTGAATATATTCGGAATGGGACATGACCGTTACGACGGCAATCTGTACGGAGCCGGTATTTCCTACGGATATCAATGGATCATAAGCAAACGATGGAGTATGGAAGCTACCATCGGAGTGGGATACGCCCGTCTGGAATATGACAAGTATGCCCGTGGTGACGGAGGTGAAAAGCTGGGACATAACACCCGCAATTATTTCGGCCCGACCAAAGTCGGTCTTAGTTTCATTTATGTCATCAAATAATCGAACTCTCTAAAACTTACAATGATGAAAAGAAAACTTATTTATCTATTTATAGCTTTTGCAGCCGCCATCCTACCGGCTCATGCACAAAAATTCCTGAACGATGCGCTCACTCTCTCGAACGTATCTTTATGGCAACAAGGTAACTCTCTTTATGTCGGCATGACCTTCGACATGAAGAATCTGACAATAGGTTCCGCCCGAAGTTTAAGCCTTATTCCCCTGCTGACGGACGGACAGCATAATGTACCCTTGCAAGAAATCATCGTCAATGGTAAAAGACGCGAAAAAGCATATATCCGCGGTCTGGCAATCACTAAGCAAGAACCTACCGCCATTATCGTTCCTTATAATAAAAGGGAAACTTTTAATTATACACAGGTGATTCCTTACAAACCCTGGATGGCTAATGCCAGTTTGCAACTTGTAGAGAATCTATGCGGATGCGGCAATTATCAGGAAATGAATGCACAGGAACTGATTACCAATGATGTATCTACCGAAGCCAAACGTTTAAGTGCCATGTCTCCTATCATTGCCTATATTCAGCCAACCGTAGAAGTGGTCAAAAACCGTAGCGAACAATATGAAGCTCATCTGGATTTTCCGGTCAACAAATCGGTAATTCAGACCGACTTCATGAACAATCATGCTGAATTGGTGAATATCCATGCCATGTTTAACAAAATACAGAATGACCGGAACCTGACTGTAAAAGGTATCAGTATCGAAGGTTTCGCCTCGCCGGAAGGACCTCTTGCCTTCAATGAACAGCTTTCCAAAAAACGTGCGGAAGCTTTGAAGGATTATCTGGTTAAGAACGAAAAAGTGTCTTCCAAACTATATAAAGTGACTTTCGGTGGAGAAAACTGGGATGGATTGGTAAAAGCACTCCAATCTTCTTCGATGAAGGAGAAGGAAACATTCCTGAACATCATCAAAAATACAACTGACGATGCCAAACGTAAACAGGAAATCATGCGTGAAGGCGGCGGAGCTCCCTTACCGTAGTATGCTGAAAGAGATTTATCCGGGATTGCGTAAAGTGAACTGCAAGATTGACTATACCGTTGTCAATTTCGATGTTGAACAAGGCCGTATCATTATCCGGGAAAATCCGAAATATCTTAATCTAAATTATTTATATATATCAGTACTAATATGGTTCATTTTCCGTTTTATAGAAAAAATAGAATTATGAAACCAATAAAAAGTACTTGAATTATCAGAGGTTGATCGCCTCAAATTAGAGAAAGGCTATCATAATGGCCCTACTCATAGTTTTCGTATCAGATGCAAATCCATATTGCTGAAGTCAGAAGGTAAATCAGCTCCCCAAATAGCAGAAATGCTTGAGGTAACAGTACCTACTGTCTACACATGGGTAAAACGTTATGAAGAAAATGGCATCAAAGGCTTGGAGACACGTCCTGGTCAGGGGCGAAAGCCTATTATGGATTGTTCTGATGAAGAAGCAGTCCGCAAGGCAATTGAGGAAGACCGTCAGAGTGTGTCCAAAGCACGTGAAGCATGGCAGAATGCGACTGGTAAAGAAGCCAGTGATATTACTTTCAAACGTTTTTTAGAAACATTGGTGCAAGATATAAGCGTATAAGAAAACGCCCAAGGGGCAAACCCTCACCGCAGCTCTACGCATACAAGAAAGAGAAGTTGCAAGAACTTGAAGAACTTGATTCCAAAGGAGAACTTGTGCTATATTATGCCGACGAAAGTCATGTCTGTACAAATGGTTATGTTCCATATGGCTGGCAATTCAAGAATGAGGATATTTACATCCCATCCGAGAAAGCTGCCCGGCTTAATATTTTTTGGCATGATTACCAAAAGGAACCAATATAAAGGCTTTACCACAAAAAGAGTCCATCAACGCAGACAAGATTGTGGACTATCTTGACAGATTCTCTTTCAATGTAACGAAGAAGACTGTAATTGTCTTGGACAATGCTTCTGTTCATAGAAATCGGAAAGTTAAAGAACTGAGGAAAATTTGGGAGAAAAGAGGATTGTTCCTCTTCTATCTTCCACCTTATTCTCCAGAACTTAATCCTGCCGAGATTCTTTGGCGTATACTTAAGGGTAAATGGATAAGACCGATAGATTACGAGACTACGGACTCGCTTTTCTATTGTACGAACAGGGCCTTGGCGTCTGTGGGTACGAACTTATTCGTGAATTATTCATATTTGTAAAATTAATTTTGAACTGGCTTTATTGGTAGGCGGAGTCTCTTTAGCCAGTCAATATGTGGCAGCAAAATATATGGGTGCTGAATCTCCGGCCATAATCGGCAGTATTCTTTCTATTATCGTAATCGTTGTTTATGGAAAACTTACTGCATCCAAAGAAGAGAAAGCACGAAAAAGTCATCTGAAAACGAAAGATATATTAAATGCATGGAGCATTTATTTACTGATTCTGTTTCTGATTATCCTGACCAGTCCGCTCTTTCCGGGATTGCGTCATACTTTAGAGAACAATTGGATTACGAGAATCAGTCTGCCTATCAATGCGTCCACCGTCAATTATACTATTTCCTGGCTGACTCATGCCGGAGTATTGCTTTTCATCGGTACTTTTATCGGTGGATTGATTCAGGGGGCTAAAGTAAAAGATCTGTTCATCGTTCTTTGGAATACCGTGAAGCAGTTGAAGAAAACATTCATTACGGTTATCTGCCTCGTGGGGTTATCTACTATTATGGATAGTTCCGGAATGATCGCTGTGATTGCCACAGCACTGGCTACGGCTACCGGAAGTTTATACCCGTTATTTGCTCCGGTTATCGGTTGTTTGGGAACGTTTATCACCGGAAGCGATACATCTTCCAACATCCTTTTCGGAAAGTTACAGGCAAGTGTGGCTGGGCAAATTCATGTCAGTCCGGACTGGCTGTCAGCAGCAAATACGGTAGGTGCGACAGGCGGTAAGATTATTTCCCCGCAAAAGTATTGCTATTGCTACTTCTGCCGGAAACCAACAAGGAAAAGAAGGGGAAATACTGAAAGCTGCTATCCCGTATGCACTGGCATATGTGGTGATTACAGGAATTATCGTTTATATTTTCAGTTAATTCCCCAAAATAGAAGAAGATAATAGTAACGTTAACAAAGCGCGATAATGCTTGACAATATTTCCGCTTAGCCATTAGATGGCAAAGCATTCAGCTCATTTTCGTACTGATTTGAACACCAATAAAAACTATAACTCTCTGCCACATTTTTGTCTCTTATACAAGTATTATACGGGGAAAACAAAAATGTGGCAGTGCTTATAATCAATGACTTGGTTCTAAAAAAGCGTAGAAATAAGAGAAGTTTACAGAAAACGTATATAGAGTTTCTGCTTTTGGGGAGAAGATAAAATGCACTTTCTTTTTAATCATTTGAGTTTTTAGTGTATTGGATGTATCGTTTTATTCTTTTCATCACACTTCGGCCTCAACGCATCTATTTCTTTGTTGTCGGTAAAGATATCTTTTAGATAATCACTGTTTGCTTGCAGTTGAGTAATTTACCGAATGGACAAGTGTTACGTAGCTGTTACACAAGTGTAGATGAGTAGTTACTCAAGTGCAAAAGATTAACTTATGCGGATGAATTAGCTAAAAGATAAGGAGAAATGAGTAATAGATGCAATAGAACTTATTATATCTTCTACATAATATAACTAAAACATCCAGTCGTTCGTGATAAGTTGTAAAGGTGGAAAAGTATTAATACTCTATCGCTAGGATATTAATACCTGAATTGTCGGGTATATATACCCAGCACATTGGACATATATATCCAACACGCTGCGATATATCCCTATATATTGGATATATATATCCAATAATCTATATGAAAGCCCCTACATGATGAAAGAGGTGAAGGATGCTCTCTTCTATATTTCATGCTTTGTATCACTGTAGGCCATTGATTCATAGCTATTCAGCTAAAGGTGAAACCTATGAACCTTCTAAATGCTTCTTAATAGTTATATATTCGTTTTCAGAAGTTTAGTGTTGAGTTTATTGCTATAAGTTCTAAATTATACAGATTTTCTTTCTTCTTTTTTTGATTTATATTCTATCTTTGCAATGCTCTTTATCAAAATCCACAGCAGGGGAACCTGCTGTATCAATGTGGCAGGCTTTTTTTTATGCTTGTCCCATTCTTCTATATGGCGGTTTCGTACCCCCATGTAGGATGTTAATGCACCTACTGCCTGTTGTGGATGGTGAAGAGCAATGGGACAGGCGGAACCGCTTCTTTTATTTCCTTGAACTACCTTTCTGTTGCGCCCCCATTGAACTTAATTTATTCACCATTTAATTAAAATTCTTATGGAAAAGGTTTTAAACAATCAGCAAGTTCGCCCGGGGAGCGCGACACAATTCATGCATGCTATTTTTCTCATCAGACGATGAAATGTTGACTTTTATCTCACGCTCAATCGTTTATAAATCCAAGTAGTTATCTGGTGGAACGCTCGGATGGAAGACGCCTAGAAGATCTGGCTAACGTACTTCGTAATAATATGGCAGCTTTCGAGGCTGTCCACAATTATAAGAATATTAGTGTGAAAGATGTAGTCAGGGGATTTGGCATGCACATGATGAATACGCAAGTATCCAATGCCAAGCGTCTGCAAAGTGCAGATATAGTGGGTTCCTTCATAGATTGTATTGTGAATACTACGAAAAACACCTGGCAGTTTAAGCAGATGTACTTGGTTAACTATATACATCTTGAGAATGTAAAATATTTGCAGAAACGACTTAATACAGAATCTGATGAAGAAAATAGCAGTAAAGCACTGATATAAACCGATTCTTCTTGGTAGAAAATGTACCAAAAAGTTCCTGAAATAAGCAATCACCTTTACTACAGCATTAGCGTAGTGAGGGTGATTTCAACTTATTCTCTCTCACATCTTTCCTTGAAACTATTAAATATAACTACAAATAATTCTTAAATATCTTATCTATTATACTTTTCTGAAGCATCACTTCCATAGTATGTGTTTCTCTATCATATTTATAATATTTCTTATCTTTACGCACATAAATATATCTAACATACTCATAACCTGTAGCACACCATTCCTCAATATCAAATCTGATATCATTATATTCGAAAGGAAGCACTAATCTATTATTTATATCAACAGCTCCATATTTACTATCCTTAGTTACTATTACAACATCTTTAGTTACATAATCCAAACTATCATATTCTGTAGGAAGTAATACTTTTACCAGTATAATCAATAACTCCCACTTTTTTATCTTTCACAACATAATGCGCAGAAGGCCCATATTCCCACCATGAAGAAATCGAATCATACTCGCAAAGGGAATTATCTGCTCACCATCTTTCATCACCACTCCCACCTTATCCTGCATCTTCACTACAAAGCTTTTCCGGCCAATGACAGGATGTATCCTTTCATATTTATCAGGAAGTAAAACATTACCTTTCGCATCCATTATATATAGCCTTGGTGTCACCTGTCAATATATATAAATCATCGAATTGACAATAATAAATATCGTCATTTACAAAGTCAACAACAATTTCATTCTGCCAGTTTATCAATCCATAAGACAAGCCATGAGCAGCAATCAGAAATGGGTCTAATGGTTTGATTTCCGAATATTCAAAAGGAATCACTATATTTAATTGGCCGTCCATACAGCCATATTCATTTTCCAGATTTTTTGAGCTATATAGACATTTTGAAACGTTCCGTCTTCCAATACTCTTCGATTTGATTCATAAAACGTCAAAAAGCAAGGTTCTGTTTTTCTCTTTTGTCTTTGCAGACATAACAGCAATATGACCTTTTTCTTTAAACTAAAAAGTTCATAATCACTTCCGTAATCAGAAACATAGTCTATTTTATCATACTCCAAAGGAAGTATGAAATGTCCCAAACTATCAATTATTCCCCCACTTTCCCTGCTTTTTCTACAATTCCCATTTGATATTCCTTAAAAGGAAGAGCTGAATCAAATGTACCCAAAGGAACCACTTCCTGTAATTTTTCATTCAGATATGCAAATTTCCCATCTTTCACAACCAATCCTAAGCCATTAAAACAAACCAAGTCATCACCCTTGGAAGCCATAATAACTTTATCATAACAAAAATTCGTCCTTTGTTTACCTGATTTATCATAAAAGCCCATTTATCATTCTTGTTGACAAGTACCCAGTTATCATTCCAATTTTTAATCTCTGAATAATTTGGTGAAATCAGCCATTCATTCTTTGCATTGAGACAAACCATATTTTCCTTTGATATTTTACATGCCATTCCCTTTCTAAAGTAGTGAGCATCATCATAAATAAAAGGAATGACAGTTGTACCCTTCCTTGTCAATATATCCATATTTACCGTCTTTAGCTGCACAAGCTAAGCCATTTTTCGCAAATCCGCCTAATTTATCATAAATAAAAGGGATGGCTATTTCACCATTCATATTAAAACATCCTTTTTACGATTCGGTTTTTCAGTCAAGACCAAATTCAAGTCACTATCGCCTGAAATTTCCAGTAATTTTCCAAAGCCAAAATAGTATCTCCTTGATTATTCAGCCAAGTATAAACCACGTTCACCACACAAAATAACTCCCCATTCTCCTTCCTGAATATATATGATATCGTTCTCTTCTTGTGCATATCCTATAGAAGATACTAATAAAGAGAATAAAAGTAAAATATAAGTTTTAACTATATGTTTCATGATATCAGAATTACAACCATCATATTATTCTCAAATATAATGGATTTAATTCTGATACACAATAATTCTTCTAGCAAATAATAATTCTATTTCTCATCATCAAATGAGTGGCTCTAGAATCACCTTTTATCAACTTTTCATGTTACTTATACCACATGATATACGACTTCATGCGCTTCCGCCAGTTGAGGAACCTCCAGTTTATCCAACATTTTATCTAAAACAGATTCAGGAAGTGCATATTCCCTGCTTTTTATTTTGTTGACGCCAAATGTGGTATGGTTGTTCCAGATAGACTATCTTTACTTTTGCACCATAATCAACAAACAAATCAATCAATTGAGCACGCATCTGACGAGTTATGTTAGTAGCATTCCAAACAAACTCCTGACCTTTGCGGAGATACGTTCTGGCTTCCTCTTTCGCTGTTTGCACTACCCATCCATTCGCAGACTTATCCGTAGGACTCAATTTGTGTTTTCGACGAATGACGTCCAAACTCACCACCGGAACATCTATGCCAGCAGATTGAATATAATAATCCTTCCCCATTCCCGGAAGTCCTGCCAACATCGTCACTTCACATTTAAACTGTTCGTGAGGGACATAATCGATATAACTGTCTTCAGTATGGAAGTAATGAAAACGTGCATAATCAGTGGCAAATTCTCTTGGTTTCTTCCAACAATCCTGTTCACGGCAGAAAATCTCAAACAGTTCCAGTGCTTCCAGCAGTTCATTCTTATCTTCACAAATGCGTCCTCTGATATCAGCATCGGCCAACATCTTTAGCAATGAAGTATCTACCCGTAAAGAAGCTTCACAGAGTTTCTTCACAGAGTCAGGCTTCTCCATCAGCCAAACAGGTAATCCATGGTACCGGACTAAAGATGCAATCTGTTCCCGGATATGGAATGGAGCAGGACAATCCCCGGTATAAAATAGTGCGGACAGTGTACTCTCCTTTTCTGGCATGTCCTTTAGCAGATACCCGCCCCTCTCCTTCATCCACGGAAGTTGAACGTTTTTCAACATCATGCAACAAGGCAGATGTCCAAATAAGTTCTTTTCTCCAAAGTAGAAAGAGAATGATAAGCGGAAGACTGCTGCAATGCCTCCAACACCATACGGGTATGTTCGGCTACACTGCCCTCGGCATGATAACGAATATCCTGCTGAACAGTATTCATTTCGCGCACCCACTCGAACTGTTGTTCGAGTGAGCACCACGCTTTATCTTCTATCAATTTCCAATTCATCTTTATTCCTCCTTTTCATTATTAAATTCCCAAACAAGCGGGGCACGCTTCCAGTTACGTGTCCAATGCTCGTCTGTTTTAACATGTCCTTTCCGCACATACTTAAATACATTATGTGCAAATTCGCTTACCGGATATTCTCCGACATTGCGGCTGACTACTCCCTCACGGGTACAAACCTCTTTCGTCCACGGATCACAAGAGCCGAAGATAGCCGGTTCTTGTGACATACGGATGATTTCCTGTTTTAATAGTTCCGGTGTCAAACCGGAAACAGGCTCTATCTTCAACTCCGGAACAGTAGGAAAGTCGAATAAAGCTGCATAAAACTTTACTTCTTCCCACGACAGCCACTGATCCATACAGCGGACTGCAAAAACATAAAAATGCGTTTCTAATCGCTGATATTCTATGGAATGTACGGCATATAGATTCTCTCCAAAGATTTCTATATCACCCAAATCATTCTTTATCAATTCCCAACGCTCACGCAGTTGCCTCGTCCAAGGTGAAGTAGTAGGAGCAGCATGCGAACGGGCAAAAACACCCCACTGACTTAAACAATTATTCTCTCCATCCAGCTTCTCGGTATGCACCAATGTCCGAATCCGTTGGATGTCCTCCCAATACGTATGGTTAATCCGGTCGTCACTAGTCGTTCCGGGAGAGAACGGATAGTGATAAGTGCGACCATATTTCTCTGATATCATTTCTTTCTTTTTTAATTAAATACTAATTTCTTTCATCACATCACTCCTTATTCATTCGAACGATGCGAGGCATAAATTTACCCTGCACTTCCACCAGCGTTTCCTGTGTATACATCACTCTGTCAATATCCTTATATGCCAGTGGCATTTCTTCCACGCTCCCACCAATCAAAGTCACTCCCGCCTGCGACAGTAGTTTCTTCAAAGCCGATTGCGTAGAACTATCTTTTGCCTTCTGGCGGGACATCGCCCTGCCTGCTCCATGAGAAGCCGAATTTAAAGCAGCTTCCATCCCTTTGCCACAAACCAGATAACCTGCAGTAGCCATGCTACCGGGAATCAATCCCGCTTGTCCTTTCTGTGCCGGAGTAGCTCCTTTGCGATGCACGATTGCCATACGCCCCGGTGCTATTTCCTCTCTCCAAGCGAAGTTATGATGGTTGTTGACATTAGCGAGCGGCTTCAACCCTAATGCTTTCGCCAAATTCAAATGAATTCGCTCATGACAGGCACGGGCATAGTCTCCTGCCAGATTCATACTCATCCAATACTCCTGCCCCGCTTCAGTGTTTAAATCCAGCCAGGCAAAATGCTGTGCTTCACGGGGAAGCCTGCACACCTCACGTGCCAACAGGCTGTAATGTTTGGCAATGGCAGCTCCCAATCCTCGTGAACCGGAATGTGACAACAATGCCAGATAATTTCCTTCTGGAAGATTCAACACGTTATTTTCTTGCAGAGCGATCTCGCCGAACTCTACAAAATGATTGCCACCACCGGAACTCCCCAGTTGACGTACTGCCTTTCCATGCAAATCTCTCAACAAAGGCGTCAAACGGAATTCTTCCCTATCCAACACCTCATGTTCTTGCTCAAAACCCAATCCGCCATCCATACCGAAATGAGTGAAATCTTTCAAGGCTTCTTTCATCTGATAGGTATATCGTTTCAGGAAGTCGGCGCTGGCATCAAATACCGTCAGGCTCATCCGACAACCGATATCAACCCCGACAGCATACGGAATCACGACATTATCCGTAGCAAGCACTCCACCGATAGGTAACCCGTATCCGGCATGAGCGTCAGGCATCAATGCTCCGGCCACCGTTACAGGTAAGCGCATAGCCAAGTTCATCTGTTGTTTGGCAAGCGTCTCGATAAATTTACCTCCATAGGTTTTATACATCAACGGCTCATCCAATAAATCATAAGACTATAAACTCTTTCGCTATGATAGTAGGCGAAAGGCGTTCGGCCAGCTTATTCCAAATTTCATTATTTTTTTTTGTAAGATTCGGGATGCTCGAGTATATCGCTCAATGTCATTTCAATCTGTTCTTTAGTGTCGTATTTGCAATGTTTACTCACAATGTCTACTACCAGACTACGGGCTACATTATCCCGATATCCCAGTTTACTTAAATCTTTTAATCGTATTCCCATACTTTTTTTCGTTCGCATACAGCATTCCCTGTCGGCCTCACCGGCAGACAACAATGCAATACACGTGATACCAATGCTTTGGATATGGATATGAAATACCTCACCACCGCATTGAAGTGAATAATTTGAAAAATAAAAAATGTGATTGCAGGACTAATCAACTATTACCGCTTGTTAGTAGAATTGCGGTCAATATAAGAACCATAGGTTCAGTGTAAAAACAATAAGTTGCAAAGCCTCATCCTCCCGACGAGACAACTTAGTCCTAATTTGAAAATATTATAGCTCCAACATAATTAATACCCTTTCCATCTGTTTTTAAAGGGTGAATACTCATTTTATCGCGGCAAAAGTAGTGCTTATTTTTATTTCCTCAAAGAATAATAGACAAATTTTAGCGTTCAGTAACTATCCGAGGGAAGTTTTGCCAAGAGTTTCTGTCAAATTGCTATTTTTACTCCTTTATATCCCCTATCTTTGCAACAGAAAACAAAAAACCGAAAGATAGTATATGAAACTAATGAAAGGTTTATTGAGTGCTTTTGCCGTTGTATTGGCAACCACAGCTTGTGCAGGCAACAGCGGAGAAAATAAAAAGAGTAATGAATCAACAAAGGAGGACAATAAAATGGAAGTAGTAGCATTAAATAAAGCAGATTTTTTAAAGAAAGTATATAATTATGAAGCCAATCCGAACGATTGGAAATTTGAGGGCAGCCGTCCTGCTATCGTAGATTTCTATGCTACCTGGTGTGGTCCATGTAAGGTGATGCACCGATTCTGGAAGAACTGAGCAAAGAATATAGCGGTAAAGTAGATATCTACCAGATTGATGTGGACAAAGAACAAGATCTGGCAGCGGCATTCGGTATCCGCAGCATCCCTACCTTATTGATGATTCCGATGAAAGGGAACCTAGAATCATGCAGGGAGCTATGCCCAAAGACCAGCTTAAAAAAGCAATTGATGAATTTCTTCTGAAACAAAATAACGAAGCAAAGCAATAGACTTCGACTTTTTTTCTCGTCATGGTGACTACCCTCTATTCGTCTTTTGAAGAAGATGGATAGAGGGCTAGTTCTTTTAATAGGTTGCCTTATGGTATTCATTTACAGTGAAAAGGTAAGAATTTTACTTTTCACCGCTGGACTTCGAATTGAAGATTTATGTACTTTTTGTCTCATATAGATATGTATTAGCCAATAATTAAAGCAATATTCTAATAATATGAAGACCAAGCGTACAAGAAGTTCTTTTCGTTCTATGAATTCGGAAAGAAAGTTAGAGTCCATCTTTTTATTTGTTACCGGAAAGTGTAATGCCAAATGTGCCATGTGCTTTTATGCCAACGATATGGCTAAGAAAGAAAAGGATTTGACTTTCGAAGAAATCAGGAAAATATCAGAGACGGCCGGAGAAATCAACAAGTTGTGGGGTATCTGGAGGCGAGCCGACGCTCCGGAAGATCTTCCTGAAATTCTTGAAATGTTTTACCGCAATAACCAAATCAAAGGGATGAAGCCGCCCCCATATATAGAGCTTATGCCAAACGAATGGTGAGTAACACTTCCGGTTTGCGCAAACCTATCACAAAGTTCTTCTATATAGGTATTATCCGAGCTTTATATGATATCCGGGCAAGTAATATCGACCAGCCAACTCCCTGGGGTATGGACTGTACGGCAGGAGAAACGACATTGGTTATTGATTATGACGGTCGATTCCGTTCCTGTGAATTGCGTGAACCGCTTGGCAACGTAAAGATTACGATTGCGACGTACAGCAAATCATGCAAAGTGAAGCTATGAAGCAAGAAATAGAAGCGATCGGACATGGATATAAAGCAAACTGCTGGTGTACACATGGTTGCTTTATCACTTCTTCTTTAACTTTCAATCCTCGCAAAATGATTAAGAAAGTATATAAAGGTTATCGTGAAGTGAACAAGCTCGACAAACCCATTGATTTCGGCGAGGACAATATGTCTAAAATGGAAGAGCATTACCACCTCGACCGGGAAAAAAATTACGTCTGCTCGGCATTATCCGGAATTAATCACTATAAACGTTCCGCCATGAAAATACTTTTTTGGTTACCAGAGGATCACAAGGAGATATTTATCCTTATCTGACCATTACCTCCGCGCTGATAAAACGAGGGCATCAAGTCACATTGAATCTTCCACAAATATTTGAAAAAAGAAGCAAAAAAGCATATCAGCTGGATTATGTCTTACAGGATTTTGATGATATACAAGGAATGGTATCGAAAGCAGGAGAGAAATCGGAAGGAGCCAAACCTTATCTAAAGTGGATGCGCGATGTGATTGACGTACAGTTCAAGCAACTGATTCCTCTACTGAAAGAGCATGATATACTGATAGCCACCAACTCCGAATTTGCAGCAGCCAGTGTTGCTGATTATTGTCAGAAACCATTTATCCGGACTGCCTTTTGCCCCTTTTATACCCGGCAGGCATATCCCCCTCCTATCTTCCCTTATCCAAAGCCTCATCCAATTTTCACTCCCCGGTTTATCTGGAAGCTGCTCAATATCGGCAACAACTATATGACGCAGAAAACCATTAATAAAAATCGGAAACAGTTAGGACTGAAGCCTTTAAAGAACTGTGGTTATTATTCCACGGAAAGAGCCTTTAATTATATGCTGTACAGCCGTTATCTCGGTAATACAGATCCCGATTGGAAGTATAAATGGGATATTGGAGGATACTGTTTCAATGACGCACTACACTATGATACGGATGCCTATCAGCAACTTCTGGATTTCATTCAGCAAGAACAAAGACCTGTTATCTTCTTTACATTAGGGAGTTGCAGCGCAAAAGAAAGCGATGCTTTTTGTAATCGGTTAATCCATATCTGCCGACAACTGAATTTCCGGCTGATTATCGGCTCCGGCTGGTCGGGTACAGGAAAGTCCTTAGCAAACGATAAGGATATCTTCCTATTGACACACACCATTCCGCACAGTCTGATATTTCCTCACTGTGATGCTGTCATGCATCATGGAGGAAGCGGAACAACACACAGTGTAGCCCGTGCAGGTAAAACACAAGTTGTCATGCCGCTAATCATCGACCAGCCCTATTGGGCTTATCGTGTTCAACAGTTGGGAATAGGACCGAAATGCATCAAAATCAATAAAAAGTTTCCGACCGGGAATTAAAAGAAAAAGTGAATGATTTGGTGACGAATCCTGTGTATAAAACAAAAGCAATGGAATTAGCCAAACAAATCCGCAATGAAAAGTCTGTAGATAATTTCTGTGATTTTATAGAATCTGTGGTGATGAAACAAAGTGAGTAATATTGGATACTTCAGAAATCACAATCTTTTGTTTCATTACAAAACCCTCAAAGAAGTCGTCCCGATAACTATTACCGATAGCAATTTCATACGATTTTATAAATATATCATTATTGTCAAATGACTCGATGTGATCGGTATTGACGATATAGGATTTATTCACCCGCAAAAAAATAGATTTTGGTAATAAATCGAATATGGCTTTCAGGCTCATGAGTAATGATACGCTGGTCGTTCAGTTGAAGAATGACGTAATCTTTCAATCCCTCAATAAAGAGAATATCGGAGAAATTCACCTTGAAATACCGGCGCTCTGCCTTTACGAAGAAATATTCAGCGGCAACAATCGTTTCGATAGCTTCTTTCTCTTCTTTCAATAATAGAGAATGATAGGATAACGCTTTATCCACCGCCTTTTGAAAACGTTCCGCTTCGACGGGCTTAATCAGATAGTCGATTGCATCTACTTCATAGCTATCCAGCGCATATTCTGTATAGGCTGTGGTGAAAATAACCAGTGTTTTTTAGAAATGGTACGGGCAAACTCAATTCCCGTAATGCCGGGCATTTGAATATCCAGAAAGACAAGGTCTACTACGTGCTGCTCCATAAAGTCGGAAGCCGTGGCGGCACTATTAAAGCTGCCTATCAACTGGAGGTTATCGGATTCTTCTATCAATAACTTCATGGCTTCACGTGCCAAGGGTTCATCATCTACAATGATACAATTCATAATGTTATACTTAAAATTACAGAATAGAGATTTTCATCTTCTTTTTTGTTCCAACTTATAATGTTCAGGATACAGTAATCCTAATCTACGCTGAATATTGGCAAGTCCGATTCCACCGACTTTACCCTGCTGGACTGCAACAGCCGGTTTAGAATTCTCACACCGCAATTCCAGCCGGTGAGCCTCCACCTTAAAAAGACATGGACATACGAAGAATGCTCACTATCAAAACTATGTTTCACCGCATTTTCCACAAAAGGAATGAATAACAAAGGCTGAATCCAAATGGAATCCACTTCTCCCTCCTGCCTCAACGTAAACTGGAAATTGTCACGGCGTATCTTTTTCCAAATTCAGGTAGTCATTCAGGAAACGGATATCCGAAGCCAACGAAACTCTTTCACGCGAACTGTCATTAATCTGATACCGTAGCAAATCTTCCAGTTTAAAAAGTACTTTGGAAGCTTCTTCCGGATTTCTCTTATCAGGACATTGGCATTATTCAGCATATTGAAAAGGAAATGCGGGTTAATCTGATTCTTCAGAAATGTCAATTCGGATTGCAAAGTAGTGGACTCGAGTTCGTCAATACGCAGGTTGTAACGCAACCAATGGGTAAACAAAGGATATGGCTGCCGAACCTGCGGTAACAAAACCGATGGTCAGTATCCCCGAAAAAGTATTAATGAAAGTAGCGAATCTGCCAGGATCTTTTTCCGGGTAGAATTACTTCAAAGAGTAATCCCTGGGTGATTGAAAGGAAGACGATGACTACCAAATTCGTCAGGACAGCCGCCAGGACATAGTGCCCCAAACGGTTCTTCAACAGAAAACAGGGTACTAATATATACAGGTTCATATAGATTACCGTATTAATGGAAACAAAATATGCCAGGAATCCACCAAAACGCCGCCAAAAGAAACTGACTGCAAAGGTTCGTACCAAAAGACATTAATAGTCATCAAAAGAACTATTATTTGCAGTAACAGATGTCTACATGTCCGGTAATGAGGACTTAACAAAAAAGCTGTAACACTTTTATCTTCCATTCTTCTATGTTCTGTATTCAGGTTCATACTTCACCTCCTTTCAATTCCAACCAGATGCTTTCTGTCGTCAGGAATAGTCTGTAACGATTGCCATATAATAAGTTCAGTCTTTGGCGGATTCTTTCAAGTCCTTTATCTTCCAAAAGATTCACTTGTAGGCAAAGACAAGTGAATATAATTGTGTTCTCTTCTACTTTCAAATGGATTTTGAGAGAAACAGGGATTGATGTTCGCTGTTCGTTGATTGATTTTACAATATATTGCACAAATGGAATGAAAAGCAAGGGGTGGAACCAGTGTTCTATTTACTTCTCCATCCGCAAGCAGTTCATAATTAAATTGTGCCTGGGAATTCTGTTCCAAGGTCAGGTAATTATTCAGGAAATTAATTTCACTACTAAGCAATACCTTTGTTCTGCTGCAATCATATAGTTGATAGCGAAGTAGTTGACTTAATTTCATCAGCATCTTCGAGGCTTTTTCGTTCGCTCAATGTCAGTTTCCCCGAATGATGTAATGTTTTGAAAAGAAGTTCGGGGCTGACTTGTTCTTTTAGCTGTTCCACTTCCGAAAGAACGTGAACCTTTTCCATTTGTGAGACACGTTGATGATCTATCATCCATTCTTTCAGGAGAACGGTCATTGTTCCTCCTATCATGCAGAGTGTGGACAACATGAAAGAAGATATATAATCCATCACCATAGGTATGGAGAAATAGGAGGCACGTTCGTAAAATTCCGGCCAGCAGGAATAAGACACATATTCCGTTGCCATTTGTATTGCCAGGGCAAACATCATTGCTACTGAAAGTATGGATATGTAGCTTAGATAGCGTCTTTTCAGCAAAAACTTTGGAAAGAGCCAGAAAAGATTCAGATAAATAACTCCTATATAAGTCAGTAGATATAAGAAAGTGAATGTATAAATCCATCCCCCCAATATATCCCGGTAATCGAGGAATATAATAAAAACCTGATTGAATGATATGGTAGCCAACACCATAATGAGCACCAGATAACGCGCCCATCGAAGTTCCGGGCTAACGAGAAATCGATATAATAAAGTAGATTTATTGTCTGTTGTTATTGTTTCAGCCATCGTGTATTTAATCAGGGAAGATGTTTTATCTCCGGGGACGAAGATAAAACATTTTTCCGGTTGGACTTCTATATCGGTTATCTAAAATTCAAGTTTATAACTCACATTTGTCAATGTTGTAGAACCGTCGCTAACATCAATTTTTCCAGTTTTCACATTATATTCATGTCCATAGTGTTCTTTCGCACCGGTAAAGTTAAGTCCTTTCACTGCAAACTCATGAGAGACTTTCTTCTTGTTGATGCGGTAACTCACGGTATAGTTGCCGATAAGCATGGGAGAATATTGTTTAGAAAATGCTTTCGTTTCGTCATATTGCACCTCTTTATCAGGATGATTCATCGTTGCTTCCCTGTCAATCGGAGAATACCGGTCACCTCCTTGTAAGGTCAATTTCAGATTGATGCTAAGAATATTCTGTTTGTTGCGTCCCAACATCCACTCCTTGCCGATCAGTCCGTTGATGACATAGTTGCGGTTGAACTTCGTGTTGTACCATACACCGTCTCCGCCACGGTAACGGGAGTCGAACAACGAGAACCGGAAATCATGTAATAGAGTCCTTTTTCCAGGAAACGTTCTAAAAGTGATGTCAATGCCTATGTTGCGTCCTCTTCCTTTATTAACCAATGCGTCTTCCACATAGAAATCAGAGCGGTTGAGTACGGAATAAGAGCTGTCAGCCATCACAGGCACATCATGGAGAAATTGGATATAAGGTTCTATTTTCAGATTCATGCGGTCCGAAATCTTGTATCCGAAAGACAGCATGACGTGTTGCGCCTTGGTGAAGTCGAGGTTCTTGTTGACGGATTGATTTCCCGTACTCTTCGTTTTCACAAAGTAGACGTCCATTTTCTCCATCCGGCTGTACATACCATAAGCCAGTGCGAAAGTTGCTTTCGGGTAGCTTGCCATTTCAAACCAATACGGGGTTCAACAGACCACTTATTATTCAGGGTCAGAAATTGCCCGTAAATACCGGCATTGAGCGTCCAACGTTCCGTCAATCCTACAGAAGAACTATTGTAAGCAGAAATCAGACTCGTATTGCCTTTTCCTTGAGATACGGTTTCCAGTGATTCGGCTTCATAAGGAGCAATGGCAAGGTTCATTTGATAGAACATGGCATTATACGTAAATCCTGTCTTATTAGTAAAACGGTTACTGAATTTACGGTTGAAAGTCGAAGTCAGTATCAAGTTGGTATGTTTCGAGTTAAGATCCATGTAGGGAGTAGATTCCAGAGAGTGGTTAAATATGGATTGCTCCTCCGTCCAGTTGTGAATAAGTACCGGCAATAGTGGTTTTCAATGATGCGTCATTGTTGAAGAAATAACGGTGGCTGATACCTCCGGCAGCCATATACTGTTTGTCTTTTGATTCGCTACGGTCGCTCATATATTCCCATTTATCCGTATTCTTTTCAAAATCACTGCCGAATTTATCAATCAGGCTGGTTCCCCAGACAGAGAAATGTTCCTGCTTTCTGTGTCGGGAAATTCAGTTTGAAGTTCAAGTCCTGATAGTCCATCTTTCCGCCCTCCAAGTTCAGAAGTCCCGTTGTGGAATACCGGTAATTGAAAATATAGGATGCTTTGTGCTTCTTGCTTAACGGTCCTTCGGAAGCTACATCAATTCCCATGATGCCCACTTGAAGCGTATTCTCATTCTTCTGGTTATTTCCATTGCGCAATTTCATATCAAACACACCGGACACTGCATTTCCATATTCAGCCGGAAAAGCTCCGGTGAAGAAATCGGAATTTCCGAGTACCTGTGAGCTAAGGGAAGAAAGAATTCCTCCACCCAAGGTGGCAATATCCGCAAAGTGATTCGGGTTGGGAATTTCAACGTCTTCCAATCTCCACTGCAACAGATGAGGAGCATTGCCATGAATGGATATCCCATTAGAGGATACACTGGGGGCCACTCCGGCAAAGGAGGATACCAAACGGGCAGGGTCGTCAAAACCTCCGGCATAGCGGCTCGCTTCTTCCACACTTAACATACGGGCTCCGGTAGTAGCCATCTTATTCATCGCCTCCTCTTTATTGGTTCTGGCACGAATCACTACTTCATTGAGTTCGTTTACACTTTCTTTCAAAGGTATTTCCAGATAGACTTCTTTGGCGGAAGTCACCAGTATTTCTCTGAAAAATGCCGGGTTCATATCCCATGAACGCTGCCTCTACCGTATGCCGTCCAACAGGAACCTGTGGTATGCTGAAACGACCGAGACTGTCTGTTATCGTACCTGCTCCCTCTTTTTTCGGATAATCTCACCGTTGCATACGGTATCGGGTGTTTTGAATCCCCATCAATAACCATTCCCCGGATTGTCTGTACCGGCCGTCCTTTTCTCTGCGGTGTCTGACTAAACGCCACTGCGGATACCAACAAAGCAACCAACAAAAGTATCCACCCGCCATAACGATGTATTTTCCGGGTTAACTCTTCACTAAGAACTCTTTCAAAGGTTTTGAGTACTGCGCTGCATTCATCTGCGGAGATACCTGACTGAATAGATATTTTTTCTAATAATCTAGTTTTATTCATCTTCATGATTTTATTCTGTTTTTATTTCGTCACGAAGATAGAATATAAAAAGATTGCCGATTTTGAAATGAGACGAATGTGTCTCGTTTATAGACCAAACGCTAAATTGGTAAGATGAAAAAAGTCAGTCTTATCTTTATCCGTGATCTCCGAATTACTTTTTACATGGAACTCCTGCAGCGATCACATTTTTCCGGCACATCCTTAGTCACTACACTTCCTGCTCCGATTACCGAATTTCTCCCAATGGTAACACCACCCATAATATGGACACCTGCACCAATCCAGACATTATCCTCAATCACAATCGGACGTGCATAGCAACCTCCCATAACGCGTTCCCGGCATCAAGTGCATGATTTGCAGTGTACAGTCCGACACGTGGTCCCAACAAGACATTATCCCCTATTGTAATAAGATTCCCATCCAACATGATGCAATCAAAATTAGCAAAGAAATTGTTTCCTATAGTGATATTAAATCCAAACTCACACCGAAAATTGGGTTCGAAGTGAACATTCTCCCAATGCCTTTCAACAAATTTGCGTAATAATGCTTCACGAACCTCTTTGGGTTCTCCATAAGTAGAGTTATAATCATTAGTCAGAAAAACGACTTGTTCTCTTCTCTGAACCAGTTCTACAGACAAATCATTATACATAGTCCCCGACAACATTCTTTCATACAATTCTCTATTTTCCATATCTATATCATAATGATTGATTAAAGTCCTTTTGTAATCACTGGTAATCCGAAAAAGCCTTTTTGTAAAGTTAGTATCTTCGGCGCACCTGCCTTGGTCTTATTATAAGTGGAAAGTGACACATGCAATTCTTCCACAGCTCCATTCTCAAAAGCTACCTGCAAATAGTATTCCTTACGTATGCCATCCGAAACATAACGATGCCTGCCTACTCTACGGGTCTTCTTGTGTGTTTCCTACATATTTTTCTGTACCATCACTGTTTCTTCGTGTGTGGAAGCAGGATCGGCAAACCAATAATTACCGCCAGAAACAATACATAACTGATGGCACCGATGCAAGCCAGATGACACAAACAATTAATTACTTTATCATCCATGGTTGTCAGCCATATCCATTTCTTATAGAATGGGATAGTAGCAAGAGCAATCAAAGCGCCACACAACAGGTATCCACCAGGCCGGTCCAGTGTATCTTCGTAGATAACATATCCAATGCCACACGAAGCAATAAATATCAGAAGCATCAAAAAAGCGAAGTATCCTAATAAATAGAGTTTTCATCATATTTCTTTCATTTATACGCAAATATAAAAAATAAGCTACTGAAAACACTGATTATTAAGAAAAATACTTGATTCAACCTTAATTCATGATTAATCAAAAAGCCTTTGCCGATATATCAAGGAACCTTTTGGTTTTCCATCATAACTTCAGAAATTCTATTACTTATTGTATCTCCTAATAGAAATGACAGCTATACAATCATTCTTTTGTGAAAGAAAGAATATGACGCTAATAATATGTCTGGAGGATGTTCTAATAAAAATAGAATATTGACCGGAATTCACTTTCCAATCATGCCGTTTCATCATCCCAGAAAGCCAAATCCTCTGGCGTTATTTCAAATTCTACAGTTTTGATTCTCTCCTGAATTTAAAAATATCTTCTTAAACCTTTTCAGTTCTTTTCTCGGGACGCAACACAGATGGTTGATTTTCTTTGAGATATAGCTGTACTTCAGCTCCTTTCTGACTTCCTGTATTTTGTAATAGTCACCGAACATCTTAT
>VOFC01006618.1_pt1 | contig 26622 bp, 43 predicted proteins | sample 5384161 | NCBI WGS metagenome assembly VOFC01 (sample SAMN12384722, study PRJNA508395) | human gut metagenome | isolation source: healthy gut B | host: Homo sapiens | reverse complement strand
TTCCGTGCAGACAGCGATAGCAAAGTTACTTCTGGATGATGGTATCACACCGCTTCTGCCGTATAAACGCCCCATGACCAAAAGATGGTTTTTTCAAAAAAACCGAGTATGTATGATGAATATTTTGACTGCTATGTATGCCCGAACGATCAGGTGTTGGCTTATCATACGACGAACCGTTCCGGATACCGGGAATACAAGAGCTGCGGAATCGTCTGAAGGATGTCCATATCTGAAGCAGTGCACAGAAAGCAGGGATCATGTGAAGGTAGTGACCCGGCATAATCTGGGAGCCGTACATGGAAAAGTGTGTTTAGGATATCCGGCATACGATTGGGATGACCAAAAGCGAAGTCTGAAAGCCCGGTCCTTGCGGGACCGGGCTTTTACTATGTTATTCTGTTCCTACTGCAAGGCATTGATCAGTTCCCAGGCTGCCTGTGTTCCGTAACCTAGTCTCCATACCGCCACACCACCAATATTCTTGGTAGCCATCATGTTCAGCTTCACTGCGATGGATTCCGCATCCTCCAGCCAGATCTGATAGGTGGCATTACCGGAGGTCCACTCCGCATAATTCTGACATGTCTCTTCATTCCACTCTGCCGTCACACCGGCTCTGCTCATGAACTCCGCCTCGTTGTTCATGGTAATATATTCATCCGTCACATCCGTGCCTTCGGTCTTCCACAGGATCGTGTAGAACGGAAGGGCATTGACTACCTTGTTTGCAGGCACCTCCTGCAATGTTCTGTCCAGACCGCCGGATACATAGCTGATGCTTGCCACGCTTCCGGGATCCTTGCTTCCGTGCCAGTGTTCGTCATATCCCATGATAATGACATAGTCTGCAACCTCTCCCTGAATATCCAGGCGGTAATAATCATTGAAATTAAACGGTACATAGTTAGCAATGGACAATACCAGTCCCCTGTTGCGGCACTGAATGGAAAGTTCTCGTATAAATTCCACATAATGCGGTCCGCAGTCACTGCTCAGCTGCTCGAAGTCAACATTGATGCCGTCAGTCCCAGTGACCCACTGCAGTATCCGTCACATTTTTCACCAGGTTCTGTCTGGCCGTGGTGGATGACAGCATATTCAGATGTACTGATAGATATGCCGTTCTCATTCGCATAATTAAAATTATCCACCACGCCCCACACCTGTAGCCCATATGTGGGCCGTGGTTACATAATTCGCTGTTCCGAAGTTCCGGATACTTCCGTTCTCATCCGTCAGACTGAACCAGGTCGGTGCAATGACATTCATACCCTTTGTACCGGACACCATGGAGTACAGAGTGTCATTACCGCCCGCACCGCCGATAGAATGCCAGCCCAGGCAGATCTTGCTGTCAGAAGTCAGGGGCAGTATATTCCGGCTCCTGATAATCCGTCACCGGAGTCTCGGTCTCTTCCGTAATATCTCCCAGACGCTTGTTCTCCACATATCCGATCACGGAATCCGATGTCTTCACCTTACTCCAGGTCTCCATCTGCTCCAGAATCTCCAAGGTATCTCCCTTCGCTGCCTGCGTGAGGATCGGGCTCTTCACACCGCCCCGCAGACGCACCGCCGTATCCTTTTTCAGCTGTGCCACCTGTCTGGTCCCCCATTCGGTGTAGACCTGCACATGTCTGTCATAACAATCATAGGAATAATTTTGTGAACAGCTTCACATAATCCGCAGCCACATATACTGTATCTCCTTCCACGAAACTGATCACATATCCGGCATCCTGTGTGCCTTCTGTTGTCGTATATGGAAGTCTCGCCGAAAGTCGTACGGATCACTTCTGTCGGATTGGCGTACAACAACAGTTTTTCCGTCATATCCGCATAAAACACTTCGTTCATATATTTGTGGACAGTTGCCAGATCAAAATAGCATACGTCATCTCTGATCAGTGCCTGTTCTTCTACCATTTCGTCCTGTAAAATAATGGCACTTCTGTCACTCTCTGACACCTGATAAAATTCGTTCCAGTCTGCCTCTTCTTTGCTGTAGGAATATTTATCCAACAGCACCTTTCCCAGTGCTCCGCCCGCGATCACAAGGATCAGCAGGATTGCTATGATCACCGGTAGTATTCTTTTCTTCATATGTGCTCCCATCCGCAGGCTGCCGCCTGCACCATTCTTGCCTTTTCTTTCGTTCCGTCCTCTCCCGGCAGAACAGTTTTATTCTATCACAATTCCTCTATATAATACAAGGAACAATAGAGACAGATCCTGCACTGCGGGATACAGCCAGAGAGGCAATCCCGTTTTGCATCCCCGCAGCGCATTCTCTGTTTCAAAGTATTACCCGGGCAAGAGGACACCCTTTAACGCAGATCACCTTATCCAACCTGGCTGATTTTTGCCCTGTTCTCCCAATATATAGTCTGCCATATACGGGCTTTCTTCTCTGACGGCATACGCTGCCGCCTGCGACGGTGAGACCTTTTTCTCCGTCGACATACAATTCTGTGCCGTTTTCTGAAGCTTTTGAAAATATTTTTCCACCTTTCTCCTGGAAACTTCTTCCCGGGAGTCACAGTTTCCCGGTCCTCCACAGACACCTCCCGTCCGCAGCATATTTTACCAAAAGGATTCGTGAAACACTTTAAAATAACGCTGCTTTTTCCGCTAGTACATATAAGCGTAACTATTCAGAACACTATTCGCAATATAAATCATGTCAAATGTTCTTACGAATGCAAGCATTCGACGTACATATTGACACGATTTGCGTGGCTCTGAATAGTTACTTATAAATGCCTCTGACAGTACTTGTAGTAATTTGTGTGAAAATGTTGGAATTATGTTCGTGAAAAATTTCTGTTGAAATATTATGACCAGACACGTATACGCCTGTAAGACATCTCCATACTATATTTTACAGATCAATAACCTATCCTTCCCAAATACATTAACAGCCATCTGCATCATAAAATAAAAAAGGGGATGAACTGGAACGAATCGTTCCCTGGTAAATCAACAAGAAAAAATGGAAAACTGTCGACCTCCTCTCCGTACCGGAGTATCAGAGGCATCTATAGGTCGGATTATACACTGCAGCCTGTTATTTGACAAGATGTTTTATTAAATTTTTTTAAACTGTGAAAAGCTTCTATTGACTAAAATATAGGGAAAGTATAAGCTATATACCATACCAATGCGAAGGCAGAAAGGAAGTGTTGTCGCATGAAAATAGAAAAAGTAAATGAAAATCAGATTCGCTGCACCCTGACCCGTGAGGATCTCGCCAGCCGCGAATTAAAAATAAGTGAACTTGCCTACGGCACAGAAAAGGCAAAATCTCTGTTCCGTGATATGATGCAGCAGGCCAATTTTGAATTTGGCTTTGAAGCAGAAGATATTCCCCTGATGATTGAGGCCATCCCGCTGAATGCGGATTGTATCGTACTGATCATTACCAAAGTAGAAGATCCGGAAGAACTGGACACCCGTTTTTCCCGTTTTGCACCTTCCGTTACGGAAGACAGTGATGATGACAGTGATGAGAGCACGGCAGACGAGGTTCTGGATCTGTTCCGCCGCATCCAGAGCGAAGACAATACCGCAAGCGCCCTGAAGACTCCTTCTGCGTCCGCTCCCGAGGAAAGTGATGCTGTCAGATCCCGCCTGTTCCGTATGGATACTCTGAATCAGGTAATCAACGCTGCCGTCGTGGCTGCCGGTCATTATCATGGGTTCAGCACTCTGTATCACGAGGAGGGCACCGACGGGTATTATCTGATCCTGACGCAGGGCGAAGAAGATCGCGAGGTCTTCGACCGTGTCTGCAATGTCATCTCTGAATACGGTATTCCCAAGCGTTCCACACCGGCAAGCCTTACTTTTCTTGAGGAACATTGTTCCACACTGATCGCCGAACATGCTTTACAGCGTCTTGCAAATACTTCAATGTGACGACAGATCATAATATTCAGGAGAGTTCCCACTTTGTGGGGACTCTCTTATTTTATAGCTGTTTTATTCTTTTCCCTAGCGGCGGGGCTACGGGAAAGGAGCCGGAAAATGCATAACTTGAAAATATAACCTTATTCGCATATAATGATGTTTAATAAACAAAGTAATCCGTAGGCATGCAGCTTACGCAATTCCATACACATTTGGGATTACAAAGGGACGAACCGCCGGCTACAGTGGAAAGGATGTACACAATATGATTTCCGACGAAGAATTATACCGACAATATTTAAGCGGCGATGAAACAGGGCTGGAAGAATTGATGAGAAAATACGACAATCCACTGACCTTATACATCAACGGCTATCTGCATGACATTCACGAGGCTGAGGACCTGATGATAGAAGTATTTTCCTACCTGTTCGCCAAAAGGCCCCCTATCCGGGATGGCGGATTCAGGGCTTACCTGTATAAAGCGGCACGGCATATGGCTTTGCGCCATAAAAGCATCCGGCGACATCACTTCTGTCTTGATGATCTGACCAAAGAGCCGGAAGGTGGGAAACTGGTGGATGAGGTGATCCGGACAAAAGAACGGAATCAGATCCTGCATTTATGCATGGGTGAGCTGCATCCGGATTATAGAGAAGCTCTTTATCTGACCTATTTTGAGGGTATGAGTTACCGGCAGGTCGCTGAAGTTATGGGGAAAAGCGTGAAGCAGATCACTAATATAATGTACCGGGGAAAAGAGCGTCTGCGAGGATTATTGGAACGAGAGGGAATTACAAATGCGGAGTCATGAGGAACGGATCGCAGAAGTCCGACGAAGGATTGCGGAAAAAGAACGACAAAAAAGACGGAAACAGCGGCGGATCGTTGCTATTACCTGCATAGCGGCATGCCTTGCTGTGATCTTCGGGGCTTCCTTTGTCATGTCCGGGATTTCCGGGCAAATGGTGCCTGGGAACTCCTCCGGATATGAAACGGCGGCAACGATCCTCGGCGGAGGTGCTGCACCCGAATATATCATAATAGGGGTGCTTTCATTTCTTCTCGGCGTATGCGTGACGATCCTGTGTTTTCGTGTCCATCTGCTGGACAAAGAAGATCAGGCAGAGCAGAGGGGGACCGCGCCAATGGAATTGATCATTAATCTTTTGCAATTTTTCGTTACCATGCTGGGCTTCTGTCTGAGCGGCATTCGTTATCTGAGACATCGGACACTGTCATATTTTCTGCTGATTTGCTTTTATGGCTGTTTCGCACTGGGCTCCCTGTACTGGACATTATATCTGTTGTTGTTTTCCGAAACACCACGGATCTTTTATGTATCGGAATTCGGCTGGGTCTCCAGCGTTATTTTTCTCTGTCTCCTACAATATACTCTCTCCTCCCCGGAGGAAAGAAGCTTTTCCTGTCGGAAATCCCTGCTGGCTCCGCTGATCGGAGTTCCGTTGTGCGCATTTTACTGTACCTTTGGTGACATTCTCTCCAACCTGCTCTGGTGCGGCATGATGATCCTTGTCTCCTATCGTTCCATCCACGGTCTTGTCTACGCAGAGACACAGACGGGAAAAGGACGGAACCTGCGGTATTTTCACATCGGAATCCTCTGCTATGTTGCGACAGAATACACTCTGTGGACCTCCGGCTGCTTCTGGCCGGACGACTCTATCTTCAGTCCCTATTGTTGGTGTGATCTTCTGCTGACGTTCTGCCTTTTCGGACTGCTGCCTGCCACAGGAAAGGCGGTGCGGACATGACCTATATTGAAAATGTATTTATCTGTATGGCCTCACCCCTGTTGATCGCTGCCCTGTGCATGGGTAGGCGGCAGGCTAAATTCTTTCTGTGCTGTCTTGCAGGAATGGGGGCATGCCTGCTCTCCGCTTACATCAATACCTTCTTTGCCGCTCTTTACGCAGCAGATACGATTACCGCCACCGCAGAGATCGCACCTGTGGTAGAAGAAGTAATGAAACTCCTGCCGTTGCTCTTTTATCTTCTTGTATTTGAGCCTGAACCGATGCCGATAAAAAATGCTGCCATCATCGTTGCACTTTCCTTTGCCACCTTTGAGAATGTCTGCTATCTGATTCAAAACGGAGCCGGTCATTTTTCTTTTATTTTTTTCCGGGGTATTGGGACTGGAGCCATGCATGTGATCTGTGGTGCCATCGTCGGCGGTGGGCTGGCGTATGTGTGGCAGCGGACCTGGCTGAAGATTGCCGGAACCTGCGGTCTGCTCGGGGCAGCCATCACTTTTCATGCAATTTATAATCTTCTGATCGCCTATGGCGGTGCGATACAGTATATCGCATACATTTTGCCTGTGCTGATCCTGGCGGTGGGAAAACTGATTGTCCGCCTGCCCCAGAGTCACAACTGAATCCTGTCTTTTGAGGAGCTGCTATCGGCAGCTCCTGTTTTTTTGAAAAAATTTGATTTTCAGGTGAGAGTTTTTTCGCTTTTTTGTACCTAATTAGATGAAGGACATATGTATTTTATGACTTTACTTTCCGAAGGGAGGTTTTCAGCAATATGTATGATACAGAAAAGCGGGTCGAACTGGTGAAAAAACGGGTGCACGAAAAATATCGCCGGAAGGAGCGTCGCGGGATCTGCCGGCTGTCTGCCCTGTGCACAGCACTGTCTGCGTTCCTTGTGGGAACGGTGCACACAGCAGCCGGCCAGACGCAGATCACCGCCCGGGGAATGTACGGTTCTATCCTGCTGCATGAAGACGCCGGCGGTTATGTGCTGGTTGGGGTAATTTCTTTCTCCACAGCAGTCATGATCACTGTGCTGTGTATCAGACTCCGGGAAAGAGAACACCGCGGACAAGGCACGGGAAAAGGAAACGCATCACAACAATGGGAGGAAAAAAATTCATGAAAAAGCAAAAAATTCGGTTCTATGCGGCGCTGCTTTGCAGTTCCATGGTATTTTCTCTGGTCTCCACGCCGGTATCGGCAGCAGAAACCGGACAGCTGACGAATCCCCCTACATCCACAGAGGGTCCGGGTTCCCCGGAAAGCGCATCGGGAAATGAAGCTGCAGCGGTTCTGAACGGACTGTACGCAGCACTGCCGGTCACAAACGGTGTGAAGGAAGTGGCGACAGCGGAGGAACTGACGGCCGCACTGGAAAACAATGCGAATGACACAGTCAAACTGACGGCAGACATTACCATCGGCACCACGCTGACGGTTAGCCGTACTGTGACACTGGATTTAAACGGTAATGTACTGAAAATGACCGGCGGCTTCAGCGTAATCAAGGTAGAGTCGGGCGGCGATCTGACAATTGCGGACAGCACTCCCAACAAAGTCATAAATTTAACCCGAACTATACAGATATGGGGGATGTGGCCTATGGAAACTGGACAAAGACACCGGCACGGAAATCGTCTCTGGTGGGGTTATTACGGGCGGTGGCGGTGATCTTACCCACAGTGATGGCGGCGGTGTGCTTGTTAATGTCGGCGGTAAACTGACCATGACCGGTGGCAGCATCGTCGGATGCTCGGCAGGTGGTCTCGGCGGCGGTGTACACCTTGCCTATGACTCCGCCATCGGCAAGAGCAGCACATTCACCATGACGGGCGGAAGTATTATCGGCTGCGCGGCAAAAAACGGCGGCGGTGTGTCTGTCTCCCCGGGGTGCACATTCACCATGGGTTCCGGCTCTGAGATCCGCAACTGCAACGCACAATCCGGGGGTGGCGGTGTGGACATCAGCGCCCTGTGGAATTCAAATATCATCGGCCGCTTTATCATGAACGGCGGAACAATCCGTACATGCACAGGATTATACAGTGGCGGTGTGGACAACTCTGGATCCTTTATTATGTCAGGCGGTACGATTAAAGCCAGCATCAGCACCACCAGGATGCTTCAAGTGGCGGGGTGAGGAATGATAATCAGTTCACCATGACAGGGGCACAATCGGTGATCCGGATAATGAGAAAGACGCAAGCCATGTATACAATACTTCCAGTCAGGAGAGTACTCTTACTATAAGCGGCAACGCAAAAATCTACACAGATGTAACAAACGTTGGCATCCTGAATGCTGACGGCGGCGGAATAGCCGGCACAATGACGAACGATACCAACAGGTACGGCACCGGCACGATCACCGGCAGTGAGGGTGCTGCCGACAGCACTGAGTTTCAGGGCAAAGTGACCAACAACGGTACCATCCGGAAGGGCACATTCACGAGTGAGGTCATAAATGAGAGCAGTGGTACCATTAACGGCGGCACATTTACCGGCGCGATTACGAACAATGATGGTACGGTTTTAGACGGTGATTTCAGCGGTGCCACCCTGAACGGTATGCTCGTGATCACCTTTTGACCCAAACAATGGGGATCAGCCCAGCACACAGAAAGTGAATTGGAGTAAGGACGGAGCGGCACTCACCGCACCGGATCCCGTTCCCACCAAAGAGGGGCATAGTATTGAAGGCTGGTATTATGATAACAACGGTACGGAAACAAAATGGAACTTTGACACGGATACAGTCAAATGCACTATGACCCTCAAGGCAAAATGGGAACTCTCCACCTATTCCGTAACGCTGCAGACAAACGGCGGTACGATTGCCAGCGGAAAAGAAGTAACCGGCTACACTTACGGCACCGGGGCAGTTCTTCCTACCACCAATGATATTACCCGCGAGGGATACCGCTTTGACGGCTGGTACGCAGACAGCAACTTTTCCGGTTCACCCGTCACAGAGATCACAGGTACCGATACGGGAAATAAAACGTTCTACGCAAAATGGACGCGAAACACGACTCCCATCATCTCCGGAAACACGATCAATTATATCGTGGAGCACTACAAGACGGACGGCAGCGGCTACACGCTGGCGGAAACAGAACATTCCGCAGGGAAGACAGGTGATACCGTCACAGCAACGCCGAAAACCTATGAAGGCTTTACCTACAATCCGGCAATCTCCACCGCCAGCGGAACGTTGAAGAAGATCAGCGGTCCGGAGGATATCGTGACCCTGAAACTCTACTATGATATGAATGCTGACACCGAACAGGAAAGCACCGACAACGGCCCCGAGGAAAAGGCTGACCGTGAGAATCCCTCTCCTGTCGTGAAAAACACCCCTCTTATTTGACCTATACCGTACAGGCGGGTGACACTCTCTGGACAATCGCCAGAAAATACAACTGCTCCATAACCGGGATCGTGGCAGCCAACAGTGACCGGATCAAGAACCCGAACCGGATTCACGCCGGCTGGCAGCTTAAGATTCCCCAAAGCGGAGCGCCTATCACAGGCGGCACTCCCGATGCTGTTCTGCCTGAGAATAAGAAAAGTGGGATATACATCGTCAGACAGGGCGACACCCTCTGGAAAATCGCCAGAAAGTACGGCTGCTCCGTGGCCGAGATCATCTCCCTGAACCGGGAACTGATCCGCAACCCTGCTCTGATTTATTCAGGCTGGGAACTGAAAGTACCACAGGATTAGCCTCCCCTGAAAGAATCTACCGGGCCAGTCATACTTCATAATATCGGATCAGATATTTTATCTAAGGGAAAAAAGGCAAAAAAATAGACGGCCAGAGGCCGATGATCTGAGTTCCTTGAATTCTTTAGATTTCTCAAATCCGCGCAATCGGCGGACACATTTCGATTGCGCGGAAATCTGAGCTATGAAATTCCATAAATACTTTGTTTCACCTGTGTGCCCCGGTCAGGTGATGTTTCCAAAACAGACATACAAAGCTTACAGCTCCTCGATCACTTTCATAAGCTCATCTACATCAATGCCATGTACCATAGCTGCCTCTTCCAGGGTCTCTCCCTGTGAAGCAGGGCATCCCAGGCAATGCATTCCTGCATCGAGGAGTACGGGAGCTACTTCAGGATTGGCACGTAAGATCTCGCCAATGGTCATGTCTTTTGTTACTCCGGTCATATCGGTCTCCTTTCTGCCGTATAAGGCTTTTTAGTATAATACTTTCCCCGAATAAGGCAAGATTATTCTTGTACATCAGCATTTGTTCCTCCCGAAGATCAGCTCTGCCGCGAACCACATTCATAAAAGCATTTGCTTCACAAATGGCGCCGCTTCGCAGCTCATCTTTTTATTTCATGTTGGTGTGCTTTGTCCATGAAAAAAGAGATTTCCGTGCTTTGTGTGCAAGCACCCACGCACGTCAACCTCTTTTTCATGTCAGAGCTGATGTACAAAACTCGGAACAATTCCTAAAAAGGTTGACACTTACCCTTGTCAGGTAGTACACTTTTATCGTAAAGAAACAGCTTGGGATGCCGGCGCAACTGGTACTCTCAGTTGATAATATTAATTGTTTTTACTAGAAGGAGGTAAATTTTCATGGCAGAAGCATGGAGAGGCTTTAAAAGAGATGGCCACTGGGATGTAGACGTCAACGTACGTAACTTCATCCAGACCAACTACACTCCCTATGATGGAGATGAGAGCTTCCTGGAAGGTCCTACCGAAGCTACAGATAAGCTTTGGGGCAGACTGCAGGAGCTGCAGAAGGAAGAGCGTGAGCACAACGGCGTTCTGGATTGCGAAACTGAGATTGTATCCGGTCTGACCGCTTATGGCCCTGGCTATATCGATGAGTCTATGAAAGATCTGGAGCAGATCGTTGGTCTGCAGACAGACAAGCCTTTAAAGAGAGCATTCATGCCTTATGGCGGTATCAAAATGGCTCAGCAGGCTGCAAGCACATACGGCTTTGAAGTAAACCCGGAATATGACAAGATCTTCAATGAGTACCATAAGACTCATAACCAGGCTGTATTTGATGCTTATACAGATGAGATGAAGGTTGCTCGTCATACCCATATCGTTACAGGTCTGCCGGATACTTACGGCCGTGGCCGTATCGTAGGTGACTACAGAAGAGTTGCTCTGTACGGTATCGATTTCCTGATCCAGAAGAAACAGGAAGATAAGAAGAACTGCGGAACCGGCGTTATGACAGAGGAAATTATCCGTTTAAGAGAAGAGATCGCTGAACAGATCAAGGCTCTTCAGGGCATGAAAAAGATGGCAGCTGTTTATGGCTATGATATCTCAGGCCCTGCTACAACCGCTAAGGAAGCAGTACAGTGGTTATACTTTGGATATCTAGCAGCAATCAAGACCCAGAACGGTGCAGCTATGTCCGTTGGACGTATCTCCACTTTCCTGGACATCTATATTGAGAGACTTAAAGGAAGGCACACTGACCGAGAAGGAAGCTCAGGAATTAATCGACCATATCACAATGAAGTTCCGTATGGTTAAGTTCGCTCGTATTCCTTCATACAACCAGTTATTCTCCGGTGACCCCGTATGGGCTACTCTGGAAGTTGGCGGTATCGGCATGGACGGTCGTCACATGGTTACAAAGAACGATTATCGTTTCTTACATACTCTTGAGAACATGGGACCCAGCCCGGAGCCGAACTTAACCGTTCTGTACTCTAGCGCGCTTCCTGAAAACTTCAAGAAGTACGCAGCTAAGATTTCCGTAACCACTTCTTCTATCCAGTACGAGAATGATGACGTTATGAAGCCTATCTGGGGTGATGACTACAGCATCTGCTGCTGTGTATCTGCTACTCAGACTGGTAAGGAGATCCAGTTCTTCGGTGCTCGTGCTAACCTGGCTAAGTGCTTACTGTACGCTATTAACGGTGGTAAGGATGAGAAGCATCTTGACAAAGAAGGCAAGCATATGCAGTGTGGTCCGGAAATCGCACCTATCACTTCTGAGTACCTTGATTTCGACGAAGTTATGCATAAATACGATATCATGCTTGACTGGTGTGCAGCTCTGTATGTTAACATCCTGAACCTGATTCACTATATGCATGACAAATACTACTACGAAGCAGCTGAGATGGCTCTGATCGATACAGATGTAAGAAGAACATTCGCTACTGGTATCGCTGGTCTTTCTCACGTAGCAGACTCTCTGTCCGCTATTAAGTATGCTAAGGTTAAAGTTATCCGTGACGACCAGGGATGCGCTGTAGACTTCCAGATAGAAGGCGAATTCCCTAAATACGGTAATGATGATCCTAGAGCAGATGAATTTGCAGTATGGCTTCTGAAGACTTTCATGGAGAAGATCAAAAAGAATAATACTTACAGAAACTCCGAGCCTACAACATCTATCTTTACTATTACTTCTAACGTAGTATATGGTAAGGCTACAGGCGCTCTTCCGGATGGCAGACCGGCATACACACCTTTGCTCCCGGTGCTTCACCATCCTACGGTGCTGAGCAGAGCGGCCTGTTAGCATCCCTTAACTCAGTTGCTAAACTTCCTTATGAATATGCTCTTGATGGTATCTCTAATACACAGACAATGGCTCCTTCAGCTCTTGGTCATGACCTTGACGAGCAGAAGACTACTCTGGCACGAGTAATTGACGGATACTTCGATCGTGGTGCTCATCATCTGAACGTAAACGTATTCGGTACAGAGAAGTTGTTAGACGCACAGGCTCATCCTGAGAAGCCTGAGTACGCTAACTTCACCATCCGTGTATCTGGTTATGCGCTGTTAAGTTCATCAGCCTGACTAAGGAGCAGCAGGATGACGTTATCGCAAGAACTTGCCATAAGACACTGTAATTCTTACAGGTTTTTAGATAATTGATGTATATGGGGCCGGGCAGTATTGTCCGGTCCCTTTTTGCAATAACTATTCAAAACCATTAAATATTTTCGGATGCTCGTCGAATGCTTGCATTCGTCAAGAGTATTTGAAAATATTTATTTGGAAGCCATCTCCATGAGCAAAAGGAAAGTTCCGAAGGAACGATTTTGCGAATGGAGTTCTGAATAGTGTTAACTACACTCACCCCTCAGCTGCCTGCATGGCAGAGAATGGAGATTATTACAATGATCAAAGGCAGAATTCACTCATTAGAATCCTTCGGCGCAGTAGACGGACCCGGAATCCGCTATCTTATCTTCCTCAAGGGCTGCAATATGCGTTGTCAATATTGCCACAATGTAGATACCTGGAATCCCGACACGGACAATCTGATGACGGCAGACGAACTGTTGGACAAAGCAGAACGTTTCCGCAGCTACTGGGGCAAAGAAGGCGGCATTACCGTCAGCGGCGGTGAGGCGTTATTACAGATCGATTTTCTCATCGATCTCTTCCGAAAGGCTCACGAGAGAGACATCAATACCAACCTTGATACTTCCGGACAGCCTTTTACCAGAGAAGAGCCTTTCTTCTCCAAATTCAATGAATTACTGAAATATACCGATCTTGTCATGTTGGACATCAAGCATATTGATGATGAAGAACACAAGAAGCTCACCGGTCATACCAATAAGAACATTCTGGATTGTGCAAGATATCTTTCCGATCAGGGTACCTATAAGCTTGAAGGTGTGGAGCCCCCCACCGAAGAGAGATTCAGAACGCGAAGAAGATCCTGGAGTTCAATAAATATAAATAAGCAACTGTAACTATTGATAAAAAATACTAAATAAGGCTTGTATTCAAAGCCCATTTATATTACAATACAAGTGGTTATATTGATAAATTTGTATCAAACAAGAGATTTGATACACGCAAAATAGGAGGAAAAGATTATGGCATTTGTTATTGGTGATGCTTGTGTAGCATGTGGAGCTTGTGAAGCACAGTGCCCCGTTGGCGCTATCAGCATGGGCGACGGAAAGTTTGAAATCGATGCAGATAAGTGCATCAGCTGCGGTTCCTGCGCAGGTCAGTGCCCTGTTGGTGCTATCGCAGAGGATTAATTCCTGATTCAGAACGTAACCCGGGGAAGGCATTTCAGAAAATGAAATGCCTTTTCTTTTTTTCTGCCTTAATTTCTATTTTCTTTGTCTGCGATCTCTGTGGACTCTTTTTCCACTTTCGTCCTTCTCTCCTTTTCTGCTGTTTCCGCAGTTGTCCCTGGTCTTTTTCCGTAACAGCTCGTCCATCTTCTGATAGTATTCCTTCGCTGCGCTGTTCCAGCCTGCGGTCTCTCTCTTCTTCCCGCTCTTCTCTGCTGCGGAACTGATAATCCAGTTCTTTGACCATGCTCTCCTTGAGTTCCCGGCAAAGGTCCTGGTTATTCTCCCGTACTGCCTCACGGATCAACTGTTGCAGGATCCACTGGAGCCTTTTAGCCTTCTCTTCCCTGCTTTCACTCTGCAGTCCTTCCTTCTCCGGCACCGTACATATCCTCTCCTGCGGCTGTACCGGCATCTCTTTATCCACCGGTTTATCAACGATCTCAATGGCCATGTGTGGTGTCCGGACTTCTGCCGGCTTTTCCGGGCTTCTACAGGCTCTTTTTCCCGTTCCTCCGGCAGTACGTCCAGCCGTCCGTCCTTTAATATCATTTTAATTGCTTTCAACATCACGGTAAATAAACATTACAACGTCGGCGTCCTGCTCGATAGCTCCGGACTCTCGAAGGTCGGATAACATTGGTCGATGGTCAGGACGCTGTTCTACGGCTCGACTCAACTGGGACAGTGCCACTACCGGCACATTCAGCTCACGGGCCAGCGCTTTTAAGGAACGGGAAATATCTGAAATTTCCTGCTGACGGGATTCGGAATGTCTGCCGGAGCCGGACATCAACTGTAAGTAGTCGATGATGATTAATTTCAAATCATGCTCTAATTTATATTTGCGGCATTTACTTCTAAGCTCGGATATGGAAATACCCGGCGTATCATCAATGATTAATTTGGAACGGCCTACGTTGCCTGCTCCTTCAATCAGCATTTCCCAGTCTGCATCTGTCAAATTACCGGAACGCAGCTTCTGGGCATCTACTCTTGATTCCAGAGAAAACATACGGTTTACCAACTGTTCCTTACTCATTTTACTGACGATTGTAGAAATCCTCTCCGAGATCTGTTCCGTCGCGGCGCACATCGCTTCCGTATCGATGAACATAGATCCGATCACCGACTGTTCTGCCTCCAGGCTGTGGGGCATTATTCTTTTTGATTACATTTTCATCTATAGCCGGCATGGGCCTGTCTATGCCTCCAGTAACTTCACCGTCAGTTTTGCTGCCACCTGAGGATGAAGCTTACTGTCACCTCATAGGAACCAAAATTCTTCAGGCTCTCGGAAGTACAATTTTTCTTCTTATCGATTTCAATGCCATGCTGCTCCTTGCAGGCAGCTGCGATCTCCTTGAAGATACGGAGCAAAGGTTCTGCCGCCTTCTCCTGCTTTGATCTTAACCATGACCTGCTTAATCTCCAGCTCCGCTGCCAGAGCTTTTTGCCGCATCCAGGTTCCTCCTGTGCTACTTTTTTTCATTCGCTTTTTGAAGCTTCAGGTCATTCATATTTTTGGAAGTTGCTTCCACACCGATCTTTTTCGGTAAAATATAGTTCCTTGCATATCCTTCGCTGGCTCGATAATATCTCCTTTTTTGCCCAGCTTTTTTTCATCCTGAAGTAAAATAATTTTCATGTTATATACCTGCCTTTCCTATCTCTAAATCTCCGGATTCCAACATATTTCGTCAATGGTATGCTTCAAGCACGCCGATGGCTTCTACCAACTCCTACACCCTCCATCTGACAGGCTGCAATGCTCATATGACCGCCGCCACCCATGCGCTCCATGATGATCTGTACATTTACTTCATCAATGGATCTGGCACTGACATAAATCTTGCCCTGGTAATCCGTGAGTACGAAACTTGCCTTGATTCCTTTGATATTCAGCAGTTCGTTGGCTGCCTGTGCCCCAATGATCGTAGGACTGGGCAGGTCATCCGCTGTACACACAGAGATGGCAAAATACTGCTTGTAAATCTCTGCCTGGCTGACTGCATCTGCCTTTGCCTTATATTCTGCAGCATCCTCACGGAACAGTTTTCTGACTCTGGTGACATCTGCACCATTTCTACGCAGAAATGCTGCAGCTTCAAAGGTGCGGACACCGGTCTTGGTCATAAAGTTGTTGGTATCGATCATGATACCGGATACATGCAATCTGCCTCTTCCGTACGGATCTTGATATTGTCATAAGTGTACTGCAGGATCTCGGATACCATCTCGCAGGCAGAGGATGCATAAGGTTCCACATAGGATAACGTGGCATTTTCTATAGTCTCTGTGCCCTGTCTGTGATGGTCCAGAACCACTACAGATTTACAGAAGCGCAACGAGATCCGGCATTCTGTAATGGATGGCTTATTGACATCCACGACTACCAGTACGGTGTTGCTGCCCGCCATATCAATTGCCTGCTGGCTGGTGATGATCATATCTTCATCATATTCCGGATTATTCTTAAACAGCTCTACCAGGGGCTGAACAGAAGTCGTCGCCTCGTTCAGTACAATATGGGCTTTTCTGCCCAAAGTCTGGGCAATCCGGTAGATACCCACTGCAGACCCGAACGCTGTCCACATCAGGCATCCGGTGACCCATAACAATGACGCGATCCTTGCCGGTAATGATCTCCCGCAGGGCGTGGGCTTTTACTCTCGCCTTGACACGGGTATTTTTCTCTACCTGCTGACTCTTGCCACCGTAGTAGGTAATGCTCTCCGGAGTCTTGATGACCGCCTGGTCACCACCACGTCCCAATGCCAGATCAATGGCAGTACGGGCGAACTCATAATTTTGTGCATAGGTCAGACCATCCAGTCCGATACCGATACTGATAGTCACAGCCATTTCGTTACCGATGTTAACGGTCTTCACTTCTTCCAACAGATCAAAACGGCTCTCCTGCAGCTGTGCCACCGCTTTTTCCGCATGATCACAAGGTATTTGTCCTTCTCCAGCTTTTACTGATACCGTCCAGGGAAGCAATGTATTTGTTCACCTTACGGTCAATCAATGCGATCAGCAGAGATCTGCGGACTTCTTCCACGCTCTCCAGTGCTTCCTCATAGTTATCCAGGTAGATCATCCCACCGTGAGGCTCTGGTCATCCACTTCCTGCAATGCAATGTGCAGCGCGGTCTCATCAAACAGATAGACTGCGATCAAATAGCCGTTGTACGCTTCCGCATCGATCATATCGCTGTGTTCTGCCATTTCCTTCAGGGAAATCTTACGGAACTTTGCTACGTATTCACAGCCTTCATACTCCAGTTCGTACTGTGCCTCATCCACACCGGAATCATCCGGGAGCCTGTCCCTGGTAATGGTAGGGAACAAGGATGTGATGGACTTATTATAGCCCCTTCGGCTGATGTACGACATTTTCAAAAGCAATGTTCGTCCAGATCACTTTGCCGGAATCGTCCAAAAGTGCATACGGCAGATCCAGATCCCGCAACAGTTTCCGCTGGATCTGTCCATACTCCGTGGCAAAACTGATCAGTTCATTCATAATGATCGGTTTATTATAGAAATACAATGTCAGTGTAATTGCAAAATAGAAGATCGTAAATCCGAAAGTAAGCAGTCCGGCACGAAAATCCAACATAAATACCGCGGCATCAATTGCCAGCAGCAGAAGTCCCAGATACAGGGTGAACTGAATATATGTACGGATTCTTCCTTCAGTCTGATTCGTTTTTTCATCAAAGAACACCTCTCAATGTTTGCGTTCGACAACTTCTATTATAACAAAATAATATACCACTATGCCACCATATTATTTTGACGAATAGACAATATTCCTCTGTCAAATTTGTGCTTTTTGTCAGCATTTCAGGTTAAAATCGCTCTTATCTGCATAATTCCCAGAATGCCACCGCACTTGCTGCCGCTACATTCAGGGAATCCACACCTCTTGCCATGGGGATGCAGACCGTATAATCACAGTCTGCGATGGTGTCCGCTGCCAGGCCTTCCCCTTCCGTCCCCAGAATAATTGCAAGCTTTTCCGCTTCATGTAATACCCGGGCATCCGGTGACAGACTGTCTTCCTTTAACGCCATGGCTGCGGTACGGTATCCCATGCCATGCAGCTGTGCCATAGTGCGATCCGCCCAATCTTCCATCCTCAAAAATGTCCAGGGCACCTGGAATACCGTCCCCATGCTGACTCTCGCCGCACGACGGTACAACGGGTCACTACAGCCTGCAGTCAAGAAGCACCGCATCAATCCCCAGCGCTGCTGCGGAGAACGGAAGATTGCTCCTACATTCGTGGGATTCACGACGTTTTCCAGGATAGCGATGCGTCTGGCATCCCGACACAGCTCCTCCATCTTCGGCAAAGCTCTTCTGCGCATGGCACAGAGCATTCCTCTCGCCAGCTTAAAGCCGGAAATCTGGGATAATACTCATTGGATGCCACATATACGGGAATTTCCCCGATCTCTCCATGATCCGCCCCAGGATTTCCCTGCCCTTCTCCGAATCCGCTTCCCGCTGTTCCATCAATAGAGACAGCGGCTCATATCCCGCTGCCAGTGCCCGCAGGCTCTCCGCAATGAACAAACCGGGAGCCGGTTCGTAATAGCGGAGCAGCTGTATTTCCCTGCGCTCATTATAAATCTCCAGCTCCGGTATATGTAAATCTGTGATTGGTATTATTCTCATGCTGTTTCGTCTCCATGCATACGTCCCCCTGAAAAAAGACCAGCCACTTTTGCGGCTGGTCTCTTAATACTGTCTTAGTCTGAATTATTCAGCTACGTAAGGCATAAGTGCTACGTGACGTGCTCTCTTGATAGCAACGGTCAGTGCTCTCTGATGCTTTGCGCAAGTACCGGTAATACGACGAGGAAGGATCTTACCTCTCTCAGATACATACTTCTTAAGCTTAGCTGTATCCTTGTAATCGATTACGTTATCTTTACCACAGAATACGCAAACTTTCTTTCTTCTGCGCATACCGCCTTTTTTTCTCATCGGAGAATCGGTCTTCTCAGTCTTATTAAAAGCCATTATTATTACCTCCTATCGGAATCTGTCAGGGCAGAGGCGGGTGTCAGCTCCGCTTGTCACTGAAACTTAGTTAAAGGGTAATTCTTCATCGATGCCGTCAGGGATGTTCATAAAGCCATCACCTGCTCCGGAAGGAGCAGGGGCATTATTACCGCCACCAAAGCCAGCGTTCTGGTATCCACCGTCATTATTGCCGGCAGATGCGTTCTTACTCTCTGCGAACTCTACGTTCTCAGCCACTACATCAGTAGTATACACACGCTGTCCATCCTTATTGGTATAGCTTCCGGTCTGGATACGTCCTTCCACAACGAACTTTGTTCCCTTGTGGCCGTATCTCTCAATAAACTCACCGGTTCTGCCAAACGCTACACAGTTAATAAAATCAGCATCCGGCTCACCGTCACGCTTAAATCTTCTATCTACTGCTATGGAAAAACGAGCGATCGCTGTTGCGGTAGCTCCCTGTGAATATCTTACTTCCGGATCTCTTGTTAAACGTCCCATAAGAATTACTTTATTCATTGTTATATTTCTCGCTTTCTATCTATGCCTCGTCCTGTCTTACGCATAAATATCTGATGACGTTGTCCATGATACGAACACGGCTCTCGATCTCTGCAGGAACAGTGCTCTCAGCTTCAAATCTGATGAAGTAGTAGAAAGCTTCTTTCATCTTCTGAACTTCGTAAGCAAGCTTCTTCTTGCCCCACTCGTCCACTTCTGTGATGTTGCCGCCGAATCTCTCAACCAGTGCTTTGCACTTGTCAACAACGGCTGCTCTCTCATCATCCTCGATCTTAGCGCTAACAACAACGGCTAATTCGTACTTGTTCATGTTGTTACCTCCTTTTGGTCTCTGGCCCATATTTTATATATGAGCAAGGAATAAAGTGTCTCACGAAAAAACATGTTACCATATACCCGTGCACTTTTCAAGCTTTTTTCAACGATTTCTTTCACATTTTTTTCTAGTAATTTCCGTGCGATCATAATCTGGTGACCGCAGCCCAGACATTTCAGCCGGAAATCTGCTCCCACCCGGAGTACTTCCCATTCTCTGCTGCCCGCAGGGATGCTGTTTTTTCAGTTTCAATACATCTCCCACATTAATATCCATAACGCTCTTCCTCGTCTCTCTTGTCTGTATGTCCACTCCTGTGCCGGCACTTCGCAGCCGGTACCTGTAACCTTATTATATAAGTTGTTCGCCATAAAAAATCCTTCACTATTCCAAAAGCTTCTCTCAGCAGATTATTCGGTACTGTAAGAGGATAAGTTCCGGCTGACAGTCCCTCCACATGCAGATATCCCTGCTTCTTCGCAATGGCAAGAGCCCGGAACATATGAAAATTGTTGGTGACAACGACTACACTGTCCTCCGATTTATTCAATAGTTCTCCACTGTAGATCAGATTCTGTGTCGTATTCGTGGAAGCATCCTCCGCAAGTATCCTCTCCGGATCGATTCCTGCATCCGCAAGATATCCTTTCATCCCCTCCGCTTCGCTGACAGGCTCGTTATAGCCTTGTCCGCCGGACACGATGACTTTTCGTCTCCGGATTGGCATTCAGGTATTCTATGGCTTTATCCAGACGTTTCTGCAGTACATAGCTGGGGCCGGTAGTCTTCCACTGAGCTCCCAGTATGATGACGTAGTCCGCTCCCGCCTCTGCTTTCGCGCCAAACTGCCCGAAGATCATTCCTTCTAATATAAGGAGCAGCAGTATTCCCAGCGCCACCAGCCCGCAGAACGTCATCCGGATCCAGCGCGGGATTCTCTCCTGCACGGATTTATGAGTCAGTATCCAGCCCCACGCAGCACAAAACGCGGCGATCACACCCCAGATCAGGGAAAAAAAAATAACTGCCAAAGCCGACAAACAGACCCGATTCCCCACACAATACAGTGCACACAGCACCGCCAGAACATACAGTGCCATTGCTCCGTAGTGCTTCTGATCCACGCCTCTGCCTCTGGGATCCAGATAGATCACTTTTTTTTACTTTTTTTCCACCGGAATCAAGCGGTCCCTCTTCATACATCCTCCAATCTTTCCCTATGGCTTATTGTAGCATATCTTCAGCTCGTGGCTCAATACCACATAGTTTAGGTTTTCTTAATTTTTAAAAATTTTTCTTTTTACCGGCATCGGCTGACTTGTACCTTTGCGGAAAAATGTGATGTAATTAATTCGTATAATACTTTAGAGAAGAAGGATTCTTATGTGCAGACCGACCCCGAAAAAGATTTTACAAAATGTCTTCCTATTATAATCCTGTTTTTTACTGCCCTCCGGATACTTGCCGGATTGCGGATCCCTTTATATGATCCTCGCCGACCAGCGCTATGACGACCGGATGCTGTTCGAGAATGCCTACGATCTGTTAAGTGGCGTATGGCTGGGCAGCTACGACGCCTATGCTCTCGCCAAAGGGATCGGATATCCGATGTTTCTGGTTCTTGCGAAAAAATTATGTCTGCCATATTCCGTGCTGCTGGCTCTACTGCAGGCTGTGGGTGCCTGGCTGTTCGTCCGCGCATTATCCGTCAGATGGAAGAATCCCTATGGACAGACGCCCTGTATCTGCTTCTGTTATTTTCTCCCATCAGTCTGACGCAGTTGGTGACACAGCGCCTGTACCGTATGGCTATTGTTCCCGGAATGGTGCTGGTTGTATTTTTCCGGCATGATCGGTCTTACCCTGCGCAAGGAGCTTCCCTTTGAAAAAGAAACAGCTTCCCTGGGCAGTTCCGACCGGCATGGCTCTTGCCTTTTTCTGGCAGATCCGAGAGGGATTCCGTCTGATCCTGCCGTTTATCGCTGTCATGACAGTATGGAATGTAGGCTATGGGATACTGGCACTGCATAAAAACCGGACAGGACGGCAGCTTTTGCTTCAATGTTTCATACTTCTGCTGCCGATATTGCTTCTGTTTGGCGGCAATATAACGATTTCCGCCATCAATCAGGTCCACTACGGTGTATTCCTGACCAACGACCGCACGGAGGGAAATTTTGCCGAACTGATGTCCCTGTTCTATCATCTGCAGGGCAATACGGAAGCAGGCTCCGACATCTGGATCTCCAGGGAGACGATTGCCAAAGCGGAGGCCGTCAGTCCGACCCTGCAACAGCTCCAGCCGCTATTAGATTCCTATGTGGAAGACTGGTCTACGAGTAACGGAGAGATCCCCGGTGACCACTTCAGCTGGGTGTTACGGGATGCGGTACAGGACTCCGGCTATTCCCCGGATGCCGTCAGTGCGCAGACCTTTTACGGCAGCGTTCTCTCTGAGCTCCATGCGGCAGTAGAGCGGGTGATTTAACAAAAAGGCAGGACGGTGCGCTCTATTTTTCCTCCCAATCCAGAGGAATATTACCTTCGAAATTCCGCGTATCCTGTCTGATACTCTGCAAAATATATGGAAGATCGCCGGTTATACGGACTGTGCTCTAAGCAGCTCTGCCAAAAGCACCGGGCGTCTGTCGGATATCCGCCGGATGGAGGCATTTACCTCCTGCCTGGCAGTGTATCCTACACTGTCACAGTTCCAGGCGGCAGATTATGATTCCATTGCCGACGAGACCTTATATGATTTCAATGAAGTCTATAGTTCCGGTATAGTGTCTCTTCTGAACAAAATGAATGCCGTCTATCAGCTGTTTGGGAAAGCCCGTATTTTTTCTGGCTCTTCTTGCTCTCCTTGTGCTGACTGTCCGCGTGATCCACGGACTCTTTCATGGAGACCGAACCGATCTGAACTGTGGATCCTAAGCTGCGGGATCTTGCTTAGTGCTGTTTTACTGCGTTTGGCTGCGGTCTGTTTACCGGATGGTTTACCGACGATATGCAAAAATTCATCAACAGCTTTTATTCCTGCGGTGTCTATATTCTGATGCAGCTGTTTAAATATCTGGCGATCGGTACAATTTTTCATACGAAGGAGGAATAACTTATGGAAAATTTGAAGGAACAGATTCAGGAATTGCAAAAGATCATTGATACCTACGATAACATTGTATTTTTCGGCGGTGCCGGTGTCTCCACCGAAAGTGGGATTCCGGATTTCCGGAGTGTGGACGGTCTGTACCATCAGCAATACGACTATCCTCCGAGACCATATTGAGTCACAGCTTTTACCGTTCCCATCCGGAAGAATTTTTCCGTTTTTACCGGAATAAGATGCTCTTCCCAAAAGCTCAGCCAAACGCCGCCCATAAAAACTGGCAGAGCTGGAACGTGCCGGAAAAGTACGTGCTGTAATAACACAGAATATCGATGGACTGCATCAGGCCGCCGGAAGTAAGACTGTCCTGGAGCTTCACGGCTCGGTACTTCGCAATTACTGCGAAAAATGTCATCAGTTCTACGGTCTGGATGCTATCTTAAACAGCACCGGCATACCGCGCTGTGAAAAATGCGGTGGCACCATCAAGCCGGATGTGGTCCTGTACGAGGAAGGACTGGATGAAAAGACGATAAATGCCGCCGTCAGATACATCCACGAAGCAGATGTCCTGATCATCGGCGGCACTTCTCTGGCTGTCTATCCCGCAGCCGGGTTAATTGATTATTTTCAGGGTGATAAGCTGGTGGTCATCAAAAAGTGCGACCCCAGAGACAAAAATGCGGATCTCCTGATTCAGGGACCGATCGGGGAAGTATTTCACTCGATCCAGAATCCGTAAGAGATATCCTGCTCTCCTCCGCTGATATGATAAGTGTCTTCCACATCAGCACCCCAGCTGTTGATACCTCCCCACGCCTCTCACTGCTCCCAAGATGGATACCACCGTCCTGCGGGCAGGAGGGAGTTCCCCTCGTGGTGCATGGCATTTTCCAGTTCCTGCGCCGTATAGGGCAGACAAGAAAATGCGAAACCTTTTTCCCTCTTCCGCAGTTATTTTTAAACGGCTACTTCTTCCTTCACGGTCCGTATTATCCAGGGAAGTCTTCCTGACGATCTCCAACCATTTGGTCTGCATATGCATCCCACAGTCCTGAGGCACCATATATAGGTGTCACCGGCAGGCCCTGTACTTCATACACACCGGGGATTCCTCCTGCCATACGGTCCGGATAGGTCTCTCCGACAGTCCTTCATAGGTATACCGCTCCGCTGCGGTGGGCATCAGGAACCTCATTCCGAATACCGGAAGCTCCGGCAGACCCTGTTGTCCGCGATACTTGCCTGCACATGGATTCTGCCATCCGTTTCCACCGTATAAGTCACTGTCACCTCCGTGGCCGGAACTGTCGGCGTCTCATACGTATAGATTATCTCGAATCTGTCACAGGTCTCTTTTCCGGTGTATTTATTATTCGCCGGTGCCAGCGGGATGGCAATCTCCTCCATCCATCCGGGCCTCTACCCGGCTGCAGCGTACAAAACGATCCGCCGCGGACCATACCGCACTGCGGAATGCGAATCCACACCCTGTCATTATCCGTGACCGCGCGCCAGAACGCCGGTCGGGGAGTCCTGTACAGCCACTCTTTGCCATCCTTATATAAAGACTCCATGCCTCCGCATCCCACAGAGAAAAATATAGGAAAAACTGTCCCTGTATACCTATCGTCACATCACCGATTACGATTCTGAGTGCCATAATAATATCTCACCTCCTGCATTGCCGGTTTTTCACTACGGTCTGCGAATAAGATTCCATTTCCCGAAAATTCATAATCACTGGGTCTGTCATCAAAATCTCCTCCGTAGCGCAATACTCTGCGTCCCGTCACTTCGTCTTTTACCCACAGCGCCTGGTCGATATAGTCCCAGATAAATCCACCCTGGTACATCTCAAAGCGGTCTAGCAGGTCCATATAGGAATTCATTCCACCCAGGGAATTTCCCATATCATGCATATATTCGCACAACAGATACGGCTTTTTCGGGTCGTTTTCCAGATAATCTATAATCTCCTGCGGATATGCATACATCCGGCTCTCCATGTCGGAAATCACATCCTCATATGCCCTGTTATGGAAAAACACCCTCATAGTGCACCAGACGCAAGTCATCTTTTTTTTGAAAAACTGCTGCATGGCAGCAATATCATCTTCGGCATAAGATTCATTTCCCAGAGACCAGAACAGGATCGACGGATGGTTCTTATAGCATTCAAAATTGGTTCTGGCACGGGTCCACTACCGCTTCCTTCCACTCCGGTACAGAACCCGGTACATTCCAGGAGGCTCTGTGTCACCCCATCTTCTGCCAGGAGCCGTGGCTTTCAGATTCGTCTCCGCCATCACATAGATTCCGGCTTCATCGCACAGTCCGTACCATTCCATGCGATCCGGATAATGACAGGTACGGACGGCATTGATATGGTTACGTTTGAAGCATTCGATGTCCCATTTCATGTCTTCCAGGGAAATACACCGTCCGGAAGCTGCATTCCACTCATGGCGGTTCACTCCACAGATCACCAGCCGCTCACCATTCAGCTTCATTACCTTATCCTGCGGATCCAGCGAGAAAATCACGGAAGCCTATTTTGTACGGCACCACTTCCGTCACTTCACCCTCACTGTCTGTCAGCGTGATCTCCAACTGATATAAGTACGGATTCTCATGGCTCCAGGGATCACTTTTTCTGCCAATGTTTCCCGAAGGTGCAACGTCTGTTCCACTCCGCCTGTGACTGCAAAATCTGTGTCTGCTCCAACAGACATTTCTCCGTTGGCATCCGACAGGCATACACGCATTTTTGCCCGGACGCTGTCCTTCATCCTCAGCAGATATTTTGATTGCTGCATCTAACATGCCCTTTTCCATCCTCTACGGAAAAATAAGGCTTCGCCCAGAGGTCTTCCACATGCCACTGTGGCTTGGCATATAATTCCACACTCCGGAAGATTCCGAAAAAGCGGAAGAAATCCTGATCCTCCAGAAAAGCAGCGGTACTGCGCTTATGTACTTCCACCGCCAGCAGGTTGTCCTTTTCCTTAATATAGGGTGTCAGATCGAATTCGGAGGGGGGTAAAGCTGTCCTCTGCATATCCCACAAAATGCCCGTTCAGCCAGACATACATCGCCTGTTCCACGCCTTCAAAACAGATGATCACCCTTTTCCCCGCAGACCTTCCGCCAGGTGAAAACGCTTGCGATAGCTTCCTACAGGATTATACTCTGCTTCGCTGAAAGCACCTTCTGCCAGACCTTTCCCAACGTATACGCCGGACGGCGGTAGATTTTCCTCCCAAGGATACATATTATTGATATAATGAATTTGGTCATAACCTGCCAGTTCAATATGTCCCGGCACACAGATCGTATCGAACTGTACACTGTCGGCATTTTCTCCCGGTAAAATCCACCGGCCGGCTTTTCGCGTTCACCGAATAGGCGAACTCCCAGTTCCCGTCTAGAGACTGTACCAGGGAACTTCTGCCCTCTGCCGCTTCTTCCGTATCCTGATAGATCGATGATCACTGTGGGCTGGCAGCTGACCGACCCGGAACACCTGCGGATCGTCCAGCCATCTGATATCTGCTTCCATTTTGGTCCTCCTTATTTATCCCTTTTCTATTATAATAATTGTGAATTTTCTTCCACGCAACAAATATTTCTCTCTTTCGGAAAAAACAGATCCATGATACACTGCCCGAAATCAAGATTTTAGTGGCAGCATATGTGAAAATATGTTAATCTATAAAAAGTATTTGTCTTATATCCACAAATGATAGGAGATTTCGTCTATGTTATCCACAATTGAAGCAGTCAACAGTGTTGTCAACAATTTCATCTGGGGTGTCCCCGCCATGATCTGTATCATCGGCGTCGGTCTGTATTTAAGTATCTGGACGCGTTTTCTTCAGAT
>VOFC01003082.1_pt1 | contig 26650 bp, 45 predicted proteins | sample 5384161 | NCBI WGS metagenome assembly VOFC01 (sample SAMN12384722, study PRJNA508395) | human gut metagenome | isolation source: healthy gut B | host: Homo sapiens | reverse complement strand
TGTTATGCCTTACGTTCAGTTACGTATTGCTACCAGACCGAAACAAGTTTTGACCAGGCGGCTTTATACGATTTATAAGACGCTCTGCGACGTTGGTGAGTTTACAAACCGGACGAGGCAGCCATAGAACAGGTCTTTCTGAATTCGAATGCCGTATCGACGATTAAAGCTCGGGCAGGCACGGGGCGTCGTTATTCTGGCGCCGGCGACTTATCGGTTCCGCTGACCGAATATGAACCGAACCAGATTAAAGGCGGTGGTCGGGGTGGGCCATGCCGAAAAGGGGCGAGGTAAAACGATGGTAAAAATTCTGCTGCCGGGCGCCCGAAAAACAACGACTCTTCCGACGCGCTGGCGGCGGCCATTTGCCATAACAGTTTTCACGGAGCGCACAGCATCAGGGGTTTTTAAATGAGTGTCAGGGAAAAGGCTGCTGCGGCAGTTCGGGAACTGCTCGGAAACGAGAAATCGATGCACGACTGGGAACACAGTGTCCGGGTTTGCAAGACGGCACTGCATTTGTGCCGGACGGAGAACGGCGATGAAGACATTGTGGCACTGGCGGCGCTGCTTCATGACTGCGACGACTATAAGGGTTTTCGGACCGGAGGGAACGCCGCGAAGCTGACAAATGCCCGCCGGATTCTGGACGAGGCAGCGCGCTGACGGTAAGACTGCGGCGCAGTTTGGGAAATCGTGTCAAATCTGGGATACAGCAAATATTTAAGCGGTATGCAGAAACTTGACAAGAACGGACATATTGTTCAGGATGCCGACATGCTGGACGCGATGGGCGCCGTCGGCATTGTGCGGACAATCGTGTTTAATGCGGTTGCGGGCAGCGGCAGATTTTTTCGATCCGGAGATGTTTCCGCGCGAAACCTGAGCCGGGAGGCTTATCAGAAACAAGGGCAAAAACGAAGAGAGACGGCGGTTAACCATATGTTTGAAAAAACTTCTGCGGCTTAAAGGGCTGATGTATACGGAGAGCACGGCAAAGGAAGCCGAAATCAGACATAAGGTAATGTTTGTGTTTTTTAGAAGAATTTTTCAGAGAGCTGGGGTTGAGGGGATTAGCAAAAATATCTGCGCCGGTTTGAATAAAGGTTTTTTGATATCTATTGTGTAATTATAATTTTGTTTTTTATGGAAAAAAATTTAAAATTTATCGGTGAAAATAATTTTCGCTTTAAACTGAGACTGGCTGAAGTTATTACCAGAGATGAATGTAAAAATGCCAAAATCTCTGAAGATATGACTGTTGCTGAGATATTGACTGTTTCACCCAAAATACAGGAATGGATTTTGTATCGATTGCTATGTGAAGGCTTTATGGGCATTGCACGTATGTTACAAAATTCAGGATGATTTGCGTCAAAAACTGGAAATTATGGTGAGGCGGTGGTTGATTTTCAGGTATGGTTTGCGGGTGGTTTATTCACATTTTAAGGTTAAAAGAGGAACATGTTTCTTTCGGCAATATTGCAGCATTTGGCTAAAACAAGTTTTCAGGCCGGAAGAAAATGTACCCCATCGCTTTAAGTTCTTGTCAAAAATAGTCATGTTTGGAGATGTTTGTTGTTGAGGAAGAAGGCGGATATTCCTGCAGGCGAAATGTTGGTTATGGATGAAGCCAGAAATGTTTTTATTAGGTTTGTTAACAGCCTGAAGATGGTATGCCGGAACAGAAAGTCAAAAGGAACAGTTTGTCTAGGAACAAAGAACGTTCTTGCTATTGAAATTGATAGAGAATCCCAATACATATCCGCCGCTCAAATCATAAAACAAACCAATCAGCGATGCAGGTAATCGCAGGTAAAAGAACATCCAGAGGGCAACAACAGAATGGTGCTATAATGTTTCCGTGAAATATCTTCTACTAGCAGCAGCGACATTGCAATGCTCATAATGCATCGCTGATTCCTAAAAATAAACGCCAATCATCAAACAAGAGACAAAATGCCATCCATAATTAAAATAATACTGGCAACGAATAATGAAGTGGAAGTACTGACTGTTTTCAACATAGCCACAGAGCATATCTACTAGATAGCCTAAAATAACATGGCCCTAGGTATCTCAGCATTGCTGAGATATTGGCATCACTCAGGTGCATACAGTGTATTTATGGCAGTTCTGCATACGAGATAAATAAATGATATAGGAGCAAATATAGGTCCCATAAAGCATGCGAAAAAACACCATCAAATTTTTTTTATTTGTCAAGGAAGTTCTTTTTATAATTCACGCGGCCATTATCGTCTTTCAGATTCCCACTTTTGCGCTTTTCCCGCGACAACGTATATTGAAATTTGACACAACTTCCTGAAACTGCTCATCCGTAAGCACATACTGTCCGCTTTTCACACGGTCTCCATCAACATAATGAATCAGCTCGTAATCCGTAATATATGGCGTTGTGTCGAGCCGGTTACAAAGTTCCAGGTAATTCAGGATTTTTAGATTTGCTGCACTCGAAAAGAGCGTTTTGTACCGTTCCGGATGCATCTCGATATCTTCGATCAGCCGCTTATTTTCCGGACAATATGTTCCCTCAATAATCTCTGTCGACAAAATGGAATCAATATATATTTTGTCGTATTCCCCCAGTGTATACAAGCCAAGATGCAGACCATCCACTTTCAGGGTACGTTTTACCGGATCCAGATCACGAATACCGATCCAGTATTTTGTAATCTGATCCGCTTTGTTCCGGTATTCTATTTTTAACCATTTTCCTTCATGGATGGCCCTGAAAATGTCTCTGCAAATCTGATTCATACACTGTGCTCCTACAATGGTCTATTGCTGTTTGTTTATCTATGAATTATAATAAACGTTAAACGAACTTGTAACAATACACAACCTGGAGAATTTTATTATGAAAATGACAACACTCTGCTACATCGAACAGGATAGAAAATATCTGATGCTCCATCGCACCAAAAAGAAAAATGATATCAATGAAGGGAAATGGATTGGTGTGGGTGGACATGCCGAGGGAAGCGAATCCCCGGAAGACTGTCTTTTGCGTGAAGTAAAAGAAGAGACCGGACTCACCCTTACCTCGTACCGCTTTCGTGCCCTGATCACATTTGTGAGTGACCAGCAGGAACCTGAGATGATGTGCCTTTTACCGCAGATGCATTAGGGGACTTAAAATTAAAATTGGGCATAAATCTATTAGTAATTCAAAAGTATTTAACTTAAAAAACAAAAACATACAAGCAGGTGAAGTTACAATACTTGCAAATCAAAATGATGATATAACAATAGAACACATTATGCAAACTGCAAGAAATGCAAAAGGCTAAACATAATAACAAGCAATACCAAAAAATTCAAAAACTTAATAGATTATTTATTTGAAGAATTAGGAATACTAATAAAGCTCTCAAACAATTTAAACTTCAACTTAAAGAGTTCAGATGTAATAGTAAACATGGACTTTACAGAAGAAAACTTAAATAAGCTTGCAATACCGAATAATGCAACAATTGTAAATGTTCAAAAAATATAGATATTTATTCAAAGAAATTTGCAGGAATAAATATAAAAACTTTGGGAAATTAATATTCCAAGTGATATTAAATTAAAAGGATTTTAGATAACCATTTATATGAAGCTTTTGCTATTCACAATGATACCAATTAAGGCATTTGAACATAGAAAAAGATAACATCACAATAAAAAAATTAATTGGTAAAATGGTGCTATAAATAAAAAGAATTTAAGTAAATTTTTGTCAAATTACTTGACAAAATGTAATTTGTAGAGTAAGATTAAGAAACTATAATATATTTTTTATTATAAGGAAAAAGGAGTAATGTAAAAATGGATGAAAAGGAAATTTTATTAACACAAGAAGGATATGATAATCTAGAAAACAACTAGAATATCTTAAAACTGAAAAAAGAGCTGAAATTTCAGAACGTATAAAAGTAGCTCTAGGTTTTGGAGATTTATCAGAAAACTCTGAATATGATGAAGCAAAAAATGCACAAGCAGAAAATGAAATCAAAATAGCAGACTTAGAAAACAAAACTAAGATATGCAAAAAATTATAGATGAATCAGAAAAATAGATACAAAAAACAGTACAAGTTGGAAATACAGTAAAAAATACTAGATATAGAATTTGATGAAGAACTAGAATACAAATAGTTGGCTCAACAGAAGTAGATTTATCAAAAACAGAATATCAAATGTATCACCAATAGGCAGCTTTAATTGGTGCTAAAAGGGTGAAACCGTTGAAGCCTAACATCCAGGTGGAATTGCAAAATATAAAGTTTTAGCAATAAAAAATAGGAAGAAGTAGAAAATTAACATAATTTTACCATTTTATGTAGACAAAACCAAAAAACGTAGTATAATTAAATTGTCGGGATTCGACTAGTCTAAAAAAGTTATAATAAAACTGTTTTTTAGACGAAAAAAGGAGGAAATAAAATTGTTACAATTATTCACAAAACAACTATATTATGTTAGTTGGTAAAATCACAAGTGAGAAAAATTTAGTCAAATGAAATTTATGGAGAAAGTTTCTTTAACTTTGATTTGAAATACCACGTTTAAGTGGAATATCAGATATTATACCAATTTACAATATCTGAAAGATTAATCATAACTTTGATTTAAGCCTAGGAAAAACAAGTAGTAATTGAAGGACAATTCGGATCTTACAATACATATGAAGACTCAAATAGCAGATTAATATTAACAGTTTTCGTAAAAGAAATTAGAGAAAAAGGAGAAGACGAAGAAATTAAAGTACCTTAACGAAGTACAATTAGTAGGACATATTTGTAGAAAACCAATCTACAGGAAAAAACACCATTCGGTAGAGAAATAGCTGATATATTAGTTGCAGTAAATGGAGCATATAATAAAATCAGATTACATACCATGTATTACATGGGGAAGAAATGCTAGATTCTGCGAAAATATGCAAATTGGAACAGAGTTAAGATTAGTTGGTAGAGTTCAATCAAGACCATATGAGAAAAAACATGAAGATGGAACAGTTGAACAAAGAAAGCATATGAGGTATCAATAAGTAGCTTAGAATTCGTAAAATAAAGAAGACGAACCTAATAATATAGAAGAAAACAGCAACTACAGAAGAAGCAGTAATAAGGAGTAAAAAATGGATTAACATATATATTACAACAAGCACTTGTATATACCAAGTGTTTATTAAATTAATACAAGAAAAGGCCAATTAATTATGAGCAACATAGGACCCATGGCAGTAATGCCTTGCACACAATAATGAGGGAGAAAGGTTGTCAGAGAGCCTAATAGAAAGCTCAAAGGAACAAAACTATCCAAAAGAACTGTGATCATATACGTTGCTGCAGATAACTGCTAACAGATAGAACAGCGAAATTGCAAAAGAGATGCAGGTGCAATAGTATATGAAAGAAATGACAGAAACATAAAATAAAAAGATTAATACAATGCAATGGTTCTTAGAAAAATCTAAAGAACAAATGCTGAATTATGATGCGTTTTTGATGCAGATAACGTTGATGAAGAGGAATTTATGAATGCAATAAAAAAACTTTGCCAAGGCAGAAGTAGTTCAGGATATGAGACTTATCAAAAACCCAGATGATACTTGGGTTACGGATACTATTCTATTCTAACTGGACAATGCACCAAGATTTTCTGTCATTTAGCAAGATATAACATTTGAGGACATCTCAGCAGCCTTAAAATGGAACAGGCTTCATGGTAAAATATGATTTAATAAAACAGAAGGCTGGAATACAGAAACATTAACTGGAGGATATAGATTTTTCTTTAATAAATAGTGAAAGGAAAGAAAATGAGGTTGCCCAGACAGATGCAAAAGTATATGACGAGACTTACCACTGGGATTCAGGCAATCTTTTGGACACAAAAGAAATCAAAGATGAGTCTGTAAGGACATTGCAATGCTAAATATTACATAAAGAACTTAGCAGCAGGTGTTGTGAAACAGAAAAGACTGATGAATGTTGGTGGATTATTATACCATATGGGTATGCCAGTTCTAATAATGTAACACTTTGCAATGCTAATGACAAACTTGATTATACATGCTTGGTGATGGGAATGACATTAGACTGGTTTAATTTGGAACTGTCACAAAATGCTTACTAACAACATTTATAATGCTGCACCACTGCTGGCAGTATTTGCTAATATTCAGATGACAGACCAATAATGAGCCAATGGCTTAAGGGAGTTACTATGTTATCCATTATTTTTAGGTTCATGGATACTGAGGTAATATAAAAGCATTAATAAAACCAAATACAACATGGGATAGACCACGTGAGAGATATAAAAGTAGCTAAAATATTACAATTATATTACAGGGTGCAAAACTTGGCTGCAATTTAACAAATATGTACTGATGTGGCTTACAAATGGGGAGAGGATGGGCCTGACACAAGGAATAACTCTAATATCGCTTCAACTAATAACGAGTAATTCTTTTAACTTATTTTACAAATAGGAATAAGTGTTTTTGCAATACATGCAGTTACTAAAAAGAACCAGGAGAAATGTGGCTTCAAAAGAGACAAACAACCAAAACCATGCCACTACGGAGATGCGGAGTGATTTGCAGACAGACACGCTTGGTGGTAAAGGAAGTAAATCACCATAGCAAAACCTCAGTAGGCCTCATATCAAATAAATAAACTTGACATAAATCTTATACATCATTTACAATAAGTGCAAGTGGCTCAGAAGCAGATTCACGACATCTTGACTTATGAGACTAAAAATAGATGATACATCTTATACTAGGAAACAAAAGTGTGGTGATATCTTGGATATTACAGGACCAACACGACAAGAATATACATATATTAATATAGCCAAAGATGAAAGGTGCAGGAAAAGACAGAGGAAAGAGTGAAAATGCTAGAAAATAATATCCCAACAATAGTAACAAGTACTTTAGAAATCAAAACAACAAATACAGTCTAACGATTTCTGCAAAAGTACACAGATGCAGAGGGTGAAAATATGGAGTTATAAGTTGGCATACAAGTTTAAAGTGAAAATGGAACCTACACTGAACAAAAATTAAACAGTGATGTGGTTTCTAACAGAGACGATAGCATTATATGCTAAACCTTACACAATATACAGATTAGTGCTGAGCATGTAACCAGCAGGTGATGAGACAACAACTGCAAGAAGTGAGAGAACTGGAACCTAGTGTCCAGGCATGGGAACTAATATATGTAATGTCAGTCTTTGGCCAACTGCGGCTTGCACTCAGGAACAGGAAGAATTAACCAAAACTGTGCAGGTGGAGCATGCGCCTTGCAGTTGTTCTGGAGACGGGCTGGGTCGTACATCAAGGGAGACACTTGGGCCCATTTGGAGGGATCATGCCATCTCTTCCCAGGTGTGGTGTAGATAGAGGCACCTGTAGAAATGTCTTTTGTACAATAATTGTCAGACCAGTGCTGGTCACTTACTTGGAATGCTGGGATGATCGTCAAGCTGTTTTTTCTTCTCTATCGTTCTTATGTAGAAGTTGTAGTGGAACAGGAGGTGGCTGTTGCTTGCACATGGAGCGGATTAAAACACATATATATCAAGTAACTTATTTTGGCTTGCAATGGTAGTAAACATATGGTATAACATGCTCATGGAAGCAACTTCCACATTCATGCTGTGCACGCCAATAAATAATACAACATGATGGTTAATAAAAATAAAAATCAGGATTTAAACTTTAAATCTGGGATTTTTAGAAATAATTAAAAATAAAAATATTCAAATAAACTTGCTATTTTTTAAGAATATTATGATAATATAAATTGAGAAAAAGTAAGTTTAATGGAGTGTAAAATGAAACTTGATTGCAGTAATCAACCTAATAATTCTATTATATTATCAATTTGGAGTTAATTTGGAACAAATAAAACAATACATGAAAATAATAAAAAATGATGTAGAAATGAAAAAATGTATGGAGGTAAAGAGGAGTATACTGAAAAAGCTCAGATCTTATTGACGCCGGGATTCATTATGAAATAGTATTCTGTTTTAACATGGGAATTGTGGTTAGTTTTATTACAATATGTTCTTGGGTTTCAAGAAGATTAGACTATAAACCTGAAGGGATTTTTGAAGCAGTCAGTAATTTTGTTACAATTTTTATTAATTTTGATATTGCCATTTATTTATGCACTCGTAGTAATAGGTTGGAGGGTTAAACATATGAAGGTCTTATTTGCAAATAACGATAATGTTTCTGAAGCGATTGGCAACAAAATATCAAAAGAATATAAAAGAAATATTATCTTACAAAAATGTATATTATTTAATGCAATTTTAAGAGAATTACAAAAGATAAAAGTTATAGTAGAATTGTAATAAGTTGAAGACTTGGAACCATTTGCAAATAATAACTATGACTCAATTGATAAATTTTATTTTGAAAATATAGTAACATTAGCCAGAAATAAAGAATGGTGGAAATAGTGCAATTGATATAATTTTAATTTGTGCAGATAGAAGAAAATTAACAGATGAAATGATTGTTAAAAATGTACAAAAGAAGACATATATAACGCAATTATAGGTCCAAGATAGAACTATTGACGAAGTTTGCAGATTGATAAATAGCCCAAGAGATAAAGAAGGAGCAAAAAGGTATTACAATATACAAGAAAGTGATTTAGGCGAAGTTGAAAAGTGAAAACACTGTTAGCGAAGCAGAAGTTGAAAATATAAGAGCACATTATGCAAGACTTGGAAAAAATGAAAGATAAATATGTAGATAGCTTTTTAATAATATTGTTTCTCAATATACGGATAATCAATTAAGAATTATTATAAAATATCTTCAATGAATGTAAAAAGCAAGTACTGGAAGCAAGATCACCTAAATACCAACAATTAGCTATAGGTGGTGGTCTACAACAAGACTTTAATGCAAAATTAAAAACACAAAAGTTACAAGGGATAAAATTAGAAACATACAAGATGAACCAGAGGAAAAGGAAGAAGATGATGTTTTATCAGAACTTCTAAAACCTAAAACAATAAAACAAGTTGTGATTCAACAAACATGAATACTCAGTAATGTGCAAAAAATAGTTATTCAGATGTTAAAAAAGCCTAAAATTGATCAAGGAATAATGTTAGATGGAAGCTTACTTAATAATTCAAGACCAATTATAAAACCTATTGAAGCTGAAGAAAAACCACAAATAAAAATAGAGAATACAATTGATGTAAAAGATGAAACTTTAAATGAGATAGAAATTCCAGAAGAACCACAACCAGAAAAAATAGAAATTGAAGAAAATATAGAAGCACCTGAAAGAACCAAAAAGAGGAAGAGGAAGACCAAGAAAAAATCCTATTCCAACTGAAGAACAGGAACAAAAACCAAAAAGAGGAAGAGGAAGACCAAGGAAAAAATCCTGTTCCGGAAGAAAATGAAGAAAAAAAACAAGTAACAAAACTCAAGATGTTGATTTATTCGACATGACAGCAGAAGATGATGAACCACAAGAGGAAGTAGATCTATTTAATTTAGATAATGACGAAGAGAAAAAAGAAAACAATGAAACTGAAGTGGATTTGTTTAATTTAGATTCAAATGATTCTTCAAATAAAGAAGATGTAGAACATGATGACTTGTTTGATATGAGTACTAATCAAGAAACGAAAAAGAGCATACAGTACCTGTAACTCAAAATATATCTACAAATCAAACTCAAACAATACAAAGACCAATTCAAACAGTAGCAAATCAAGTTCCACAATATAATTATCCAGAAAAAAGCTAGTTATGCAAATGTAAATTCAAATTTCAATACATTACTTACAGGTGATAAGAAAATTATTGCATTTGTTGGAACAACAAAAAATGGAACATCGTTTGTGCTGAACAATACAGCAGAAATGCTTGCTTCAATTGGAATTAATACAGCAATTTTAGATATGACAAAAACAAAAAATGCATATTATATATACACAAATAATGAGGAAAACTTAAGAAATATTGCAAAGCAGTGTATGTCTGGACTAGAGAGAGAGGGGCAACTAAGGTTTAAAAATAAAGAAGAATTTAACCGTATATACAGAAATGCCTGGTGAAGAAAAGCCATATAATATAGATGCAATTCTTTCAACATTAGTTAAAGGATATTCAGCCATATTAATTGATACAGACTTTGATACTGATCAGAAATCTTTGCAAAAGTACAGGAAATATACTTAGTACAATCAATGGATGTACTAACAATACAACCATTAACAGCGTTTTAAGAAATTTAAAATCTAAGGATATTTTACAACCAGAAAAGTTAAAAAAATAATAATTAATAAATCTGAAAAGGTTAGAAGCTTAAGTATAAAGACTTTAATTGGTGGAATGTCATGTTATAATGCACCTAATATGTCATATATGACAGAATTGTTTAACAAAGACAATATAAGATATTGCGAGATACCATTTGAAACGCAAAATTATGTAAAGTATTTAGATTCACTTGTTAATTGCTCAATATCATTAAACGGATATACAAAACAATTTATGCAATCTTTAAGAGAAGTTGCAAGTATGGTTTATCCACTTATAGGTAGACAAACATATTCTCCAACAGGGATGGGCAGAGATCCATTTTCAAGTGAAGTAAATAGCACATTAGATAAAATGAAAAAAGAAATTACTAAGTAGAGGTGAAAAGTTTTGAGCATAGGATTAATAGTTGTTATAGTTGTATTAGCTATTCTTGTGATATCTTTAATTATATATAACTTTTTCAATATATAAAAAGGTAAAAGGATTAAGTAACACTCATGAAAAAATAGCAAATTTAAGAGTATTACAAGACTTTATGGACACAATAGGAAAAGATACTTCAGCAGAAGAAAGCAAAATAAAGATAATTAATGATATACTCATTGAAAAATATAATATAAAATATTCAACTATTGTTGTATTTAATGGTGCTGAATATATATTAAAAGCATCAAATGTAGATGAAAGACTATGGGAATCAATGACAAACTTACATACAAATGCCCTATTTCAAGATAGTATAGCAAATGCAAGACCAAAATATGTAACAGTAAATAGTGTTAATGAAAAACTTACATATCAAGATGGCAAAATGAATAGAGCAAAATCAGCAATGTTTTTTCCCATTATATATAGACAACATATATATTGGATATTGGATTATTGAAAGTGATATTCCACATGCTTTTGATAAGTATGGATACAGGAATTTTAAGTTATAAGGAAAATATCATTTCAGTATTAAAAACAATATCATATCAAAATACTATTGAAAATATATATAGAGTAGATAAGTTTACAGGATTAAATTCAGCAGAATATTTATACGGTCTAGGAAAAAGGACAATTGATAAATATGGAAAAAAGTACAGTATGTATGTTTTCAATAAATAACATTGAAGAAGTTAATGAAAACTTTGGCAGAAAAATAGGAACAAATTAATTAATAGTACAAATTGCAAATACTGTAAAAGCAAGTATTTCATCAGAGTATGTATTTGTAAGATACATGGGACCTAAATTTGCAATTGTTTTTTCAGGAGTTGAAATGCAAGAAACAGTAGAATTTGTTGCTAAAATCAAAAAAGAAATAGAAAACATACATATAGAAAGAAAAAGGCAAAAAAAAGGAGAAATTGTTACACCAAATGTTAACTTTGTATTAGGAACATATTACAAGGGAACAGGACTTGAGGAAGTAACAAAAAACTAGAAGAGTATATAGATAAAGCTGATAGAGCAGAAAGCGAAATAAATTGTATTTAGGAGGATAAATTATGATAAGCGATAAGACAATGAGTTTTAAGGTAGAAAAGGATAAAAATTTAAAAACAAAGGAAATTCTAAAAAGAAGTATACCAAGCACTTGAAGAAAAAGGATATAACCCAATAAACCAAATAGTAGGATATATACTTTCAGGAGATCAACATATATAACAAGTCATAAGGAAGCTAGAAATATAATAAGAATGATTGAAAGAGATGAACTTTTAGAAAAAATGGTTAAAAACTACATAGGACTAGAAGACTAATGAGAACACTAGGAATAGACTATGGAGATGCAAGAACAGGCCTTGCAATAACTGATTCCTTAGGTATTACAGCACAAGGGTTAGAAACTGTTACAACAAATGGAAATGATAAAATATTACTTTCTAAGTTAGACGAAATAATGAGTATATATGAAATAGATATATTTGTTGTAGGAATGCCACTTAATATGAATGGAACAAAGACAGAAAGAGTAGAAAAAAACAAAAGAAATTTATTCATAAGTTAAAGTGCAAATATAATAAAATAAAAATAGAAACTGTTGATGAGAGACTGACAACGGTACAAGCTCATAGGACAATGAATGAACTAGGGTAAAACCTAAAAACAAGAAAAGTATCGTAGATACAATATCAGCAGTATATATTTTAGAAACTTATATAAATAACCAAAGTAGAAAACCCCTACAAGAGTAATGTAGGGGCAATGCTGTTCTTATGGATTAAAACTGGAGGTAATATGAACTTATATCGAAACTATATTTAAATAACGTAAAAAAGAAATAACAATAGAATTACTTAAACAAAACAACATAAAAGGTTTGATTTTAGATGTGGATAATACATTAATAAATCTTGAAAAGCAATTATTAGAAGGTTGCGAAGAATGGTGTAATAACTTAAAACAACAAAAGGAATTAAAATGTGCATATTATCAAACACCAATAAAGTACATAAAGTAAAAAAGGTTGCTGAAACACTTGGGCTTGAGTATTTTATTTTGCACAAAAACCAAAAAGAAAACAGGGCTTTACAAAGCACAAAAACTATTAAACCTAAAACCAGAAGAAATAGCAGTAGTAGGAGATCAAGTATTTACAGACGTATTAGGAGCAAATAGATGCAACATGTTTTCTATACTTACAAAGCCATTAGCAAAAAAGGAAATTTGGCATACTAAAATTAAGAGACCATTTGAAAAAATTGTAATAAATAAATACTTAAAAAAGAAGGAAAAAAAATGAACATTTGGCATGATATCAAAGAAGAAAAATAAAAAGAAAGATGATTTTATATCAGTTATTGAAATAACAAAGGGAGGAAAAAACAAATATGAATTAGACAAAGAAACTGGTATGTTAAAACTTGACAGAGTTTTGTATACAGCAACACATTATCCAGCAAACTATGGTTTCATTCAAGAACATATGCAGAAGATAATGACCCTTTAGATGTGCTTGTACTATGTCAAGAGGATATAAATCCTTTAACGCTAGTTGAAACATACCCAATTGGAGTACTAATTATGACAGATTCTGAACAAAGAGATGAAAAAATAATAGCAGTAGCTAAAAGGATCCATTCCTAAATGTTTATAACGATATAACAGAAATACCACCACATATATCAAGTGAAATAAAACATTTCTTTGAGGTATATAAACAATTAGAACAAAGGGAAACAGTAGTTGAAGAGATACTAGGCAGAGAAGAAGCAGAAAAGATAATACAAAAGAGTATAGAAAAATATAAAACAGAATTTGGAAGATAAGCTACAAAGAAAGGAATGGTAGCTATGATAGGGAAAAATTGTATTTACAGTTGTTGCTTTTGTACTTTTTGTATACATTCTGCTATTAAAATGATAAGAAAAATGATACCACATACCTTATAATATTGGGAATACAAGCAATAGGAATATTATTAAATTTAATAAAAATAAGCTTTGATATTTTTAATCAGAATTGCATTTAATATCATATTATATTTATTTTGTATAATAACACCAATTCTAGTGTTTGTATTAGAAGCAAGAGGAATAAATGTATCAGAAGTTTTTGAAAATTATAATGGCAACAGATTTATCTATGGTTAAACAATCCTAAAAAAGCAAAAAAGATTTTAATTGATTTAGTAAAACAAATATAAAGATAGCTATTTAGGACATAAGTTTCTTGCCAAAATATATGAGCAAGAAGGTGGAATGAGAAAAGCAATAGATGAATATGTTCAGGTTTTAGATATAAAAAAAGATGATACAGATTCATACTACAAGATTTCAGTATTATTAAGAGAACTAGGTAGAAACGATGAAGCAACAGAGATGTTACGAACTCTTTTAAAGACAAAACCAGATATGTATGAAGCTTCAAAACTTTTGGGAGGTATATATTTAGAACAAAAGAATTTAAAAAGCAATAGAAGTATATACAAATGCAGTAAAATATAATGCAAATAATTATGAACTGTATTATAATTTAGGAGTATGTTACTCAAGAATAAATGACTTTGATATTGCTAGAAAATGCTTCAAAAGACAATAGAATTAGATGAAGAAATGTATTTAGCATACTATAGATTGGGGCAATTAGCACTATTATACAGAGACTTTGATGTGGCAGAAGAAAGCTTCGCAAAAAGTTTATGTAATGAAAAAAGAAGCAAAAGCATACTTTGAGCTTGCGAAAATTCATATAATTAAAAATCAAAAAGAAAAGGCTATACTAGACATCAACAACGCTATAAGAAAAAACTCAAAAATACTACGAAATTGCTAAAAAAGAACCAACATTATTTCCAATAAAAATATGATTGAAAAAGCCAATTAAAGAATCTGAACAAGAAGAATTCACAGAAAATCAGCAAGAACTGGAAATAGAAGAATATTTGAATGACACATATAATCTTACAAAAGTATTAAACAAACAAAAAGAAAAAAGAAGAATAAGTAGAAATACAAAGCATAGAATTAATATACTTAAATATATAGGAAAACATGGATTAAACAAGGAGGAAACAGTGATATGAAAATATATCAAGCAATTGTTTTAGGAATTATACAGGGATTAACAGAGTTCTTACCAGTATCAAGTTCTGCCCATTTAAACTTATTTCCATGGCTTTTAGGATGGGGAGAAATGCCAGAATCATTTGATGTGGCACTACATGTCGGAACATTACTTGCAATAGTAATATTCTTTTTTTAAAGACTGGGTAAACCTATTTGTTGGAGGATATAATCAAGTTGTAAAAAAAAAAAAAACAACAGAAGGAAAAAATATTTTGGTACTTAGTATTATCAACAATTCCAGCTGGAGTATTAAGTTTAATACTTGACAAAATATCAAAGGCACTTTTTGAAAAAAAGTTTAAATGTAGAAATGCTAGTTATAGGAATTACCCTAATAGTAATGGGCATAATCTTATATGTAGTTGACAAAAAATCAAAATCAAATATAAAATATGAAAAAATGACACTAAAGCAATCAATACTAATAGGAACATCACAATGCTTAGCTGCGGCATTTCCAGGGGTTTCACGTTCAGGGATAACAATGACAGTTGCAAGAGCATTAGAATAGATAGAGAAGGAGCAGCAAGGTATTCATTTTTACTTGCAACACCAATAACAGCTGTTGCAGTAATTTTCAATTTGGGCAAATTTCAATTTACAAGCTTAGCCTTTTGGATAGGCATTCTTACAAGTTTTATAGTAGGAATTTTAATAATTAAATTTTTACTTGACTACTTGAAAAAGGAAGCTTTTTAAAGCTTTTGCTATATATAGAGTACTAATAGGCATTGCGGTGATAGTTGCTTTTATAATAAAATAATTGTCATAAAAATGTAACAATTTTGTAACAAAAGTGTAATGAAAATATGAAGAAAAAACTATTGTGCTTTTTCTCGAAAAAAAGTATAATATAAAAAGAAAGTTGAAATACATATGACAAAAAGAGGAGGGGGGAGTTTACAAATGCTATTTCTAGGAAATCGAAAACGTGGCATAGTAAACGTAAAGATGATAATAACAGAAGAGAAAATTTTATCAAACATAGATAAAGTTGAAAAATTAATTAATCAAATAGTAAAAAGCAAATAATCCAATTAGAAGATGATGCATATTTTAAAGACTTAATTGATTCAATTAAGGTTTATTTGTTTGAATATCCAAACAAAAAGAACTTCCCTGGAAGTGTTTATAATGCTGCACATAAATTAGTCGAATATGCTACAGATCAATTTGAAGAAAATACAAAGCAAGTTGAAGTTCTAATTAGACAAAGAGAAAATAATATAAATGTAGCAAATGAATTAAAAACTTGTTTTAGAATCAGTTCAAAACAAAGAAAAAGATTGGAAAAATAGAGTAAAAAAGATATTTCAGGATTAGTTTCAGAGGATATTGTTGAAGCATTAATAATAATTGGAAAAACTAAAAATAAAATTCCGGAAAATTATGAAGATGCAGTAAAACTTGTAAATGCTAGAATTAACAACTTGGAAACAAATTTACATATAGAAATAGATATGGAAAAAATTGAAGATAGATCAAAAGCATTAAGCTATATTGGAATTGAAATCGCAGAAGCTTTAAGAGGAATTCCAACACCAGTATATGATTCAAAACAAGAAAAAAGCTGTTAAGAAAGCTGGAAGTTAAAGAAACAGTAAAAGCTAAAGAAGAAACCCTTGAAAAATTCATAGAAGAAACAAGATTTGAAGTTAAACCATCATTATGGGAGAGAGTAAAACAAAACAAATTAGTACAAGCAATAAAACGATTAACAAGAATAAGAATAGTAATTGATGTACCAGCACTTCCAGAAGGTAGGGGAAAATAATTACTATAATATAAATAATAAGAGGCAAGGTACTTTATGCCTCTTATTTTTTGTGGAAAGGAAAAAAATATGAAAATTATAGAACCAAAAATTGAAATAGAAAAAGTTGACTACAATAAAATTATGAAAAATTTAGAAAGAGCTTGTAGAACATGCTATCGCTCAGAAGATAAAATTACAGAAGATAGTTACAAAATTTTACTGAAAAACTGCATAAATAGAGGACATGAATCAATATTAGAACACGAAAAATTACAATAAGAATGATTTGTGATATAGGAGTATATAAAGACATAACAAGACACAGGCATGCATCATTTTCGATAGAGAGCACAAGATATTGTAATTATGGAAAAAGACAAATTTGACAAAGAAATTAAATTCATAAAACCAGTAAACATTGAAGAAGGTACAGAACTTTACACAGAGTGGAAAACATCAATGGAGGAAATTGAAAAACACTACATAAAGATGTCAGAGCTAGGAGCAACACCAGATCAGATGAGAATGATATTACCACATTCAACTGCAGCCTTGGTTACAATGACAGCAAATATTAGAGAATGGAAACACATATTAAGCTTAAGATGCACAAAACATGCACACCCTGCAATAGAACAATTACTAATACCATTTTTACTAGAATTAAAGAAAAATATGCCAGAAATATTTGAAAATGTTGAATATGACGAAGAATTTGATAAAGAAAAATTCGCAAAACTTACAGAAATGGAATAAGTAATGAATTTACATTTAAATAATGGTATGGTATAATAATAAAAAGAAGGTGATAACATGTTTAAAAATAAATATAGCAATTTTTTTAACAATAATATTAATACTGCTAATAATAGCAATACTAGTAGTTGCATCTGTAGTAATTGTTAAAACAATTAAGGCGAATCAAGAAGAAAAAGAAAAAAGGAAAAAGTTTTTGCAGAGTTACAGAACGAAAGTGAAGATGATGACAATAATGATGATAACCAAAATAATACCGAAAACAATTCTACAATTGAAGATTTTATAAATGGGGCACCTATTGAAAACACAACAGGAAATAACGCTACAAGTGGTGGAGATGGTACAGGAGGATCACAAAGAAGAAGAACAGTCTTCTATAAAGAATATCCTGTAGTTGGATACATAAAAATACCTAAAACTAAAGTCGATTACCCTGTGCTATTAGATGTTTCGCCTGGAGCACTAGATACAGCGGTTGAGTAATGTACCCAAATAATCCAACATTAAATACTCCTGGCAATATTCTTATAATAGGTCACAATTTTAGAAACGGAAAATTTTTTCTAATAATAAAAAAGCTAGTTGTTGGAGATGTGATACAAATTACTGACTTAACAGGAAAAACATTAACATACACGATATATGAGATTTTAACACTTCCTGATACAGATACTAGCTATGTAACAAGAGATACAGGAGGAAAAATAAAATATCATTATCAACATGTACAGATGATGGTGGTGGAAGACTTGTAATTCTTGCAAGAGTTGAGTAATGAAGAAAAGTTTAATAAAACTTAATTATTGGAAACATAAACCAATAATTAGGTTTTATTTTTTTGTTCATGCTGTCGAAAAATGTCGAAAAAACGGGAATAGAAAATGAACGAATTTACATAAAGCTCTTTACAAAATATGGAATTTAATATATAATATTAAGGGTCGAATTGCAATATAATGTAATATCGAAATAAAAAAGTAGGGGGAGGAATAATGAAAAGTTCAAAACTTAAAATTCTTTTAATGATAGTAATTGTAGGATTTTACAGTAGGGAATGCCTATATTTACTTATGCAGCAAATGAAAATACAGTTGTTGTAAAACAAGAAGATAACAGCCATATAATTTATGTGAAAGGATATTTAGACAAAGAATTTCAATTTGCATTTTCAGACAACAAAGATGTAGCACCAGCAGATGCAGAATTTGAAAACTCTGCAAAAGACACAGTAGATGGAGAAAAACAACATTGCATATGCTAAAATGCAGCAGTAACAGAAAAAAAAATACATTTGGGTAAAAGCAGATGCAAAAAACTGAATGCTTTGAAATCGATTTAAACGACAATATCGCAAAAACAGAACTAGAAAAGCTAAACACTGTATCAAAAGAAATACCAGTAGAGCTTAAACAAAAACTAATTGTTAATAAAGTTAATGAAAATGGAACAAAATCACAGAAACAGTTGAATGTAGCTAAACTAGTAAAAGTTTAAGAGATGGAGAATACCAATTAACTCAAGAAAATCAACAACAGATACTGATAATCTATTTGCTTTAGCAGAATTATTAGAAAAGAATAAGTTTACAGATAAATACACAGAAATAAAAGCAAACAAAGAATTCTTTTGATTTAAAGGCAAAACTAGAAGCAGAATTAAAACTTGAAGATTGGAAACAAATAGAAAAATGATACAATAAGACAACCAGAAGAAGCAGAAACAGGCGACCAATACATATTATGGTTAAAAAGGAGATAACAAAAATGATGTTCATTTCAACATCACTTAGAAAATATGATGAAGAAGTTATTGAAAAAGAAGTAAAAACAATACTACCATACACATATGATAATAACACAATGTTATTGTGCTTGCAGTAGTAATTGTTGCCATAGTAATTGTAGCTATTAGAATTGTAGTTTTAAAGAAAAAAGAGTTGAAGAAATAATGAAAAAAGATAACAGTATATAGAATAATCCTTGTAATACTAGTTATCACAGCACTTATTTAGCAACACTTGTTATTAGAAAAAATGTAGAAAACAGAAAATTGAAACAATACACAAGCAGTATTGCAGGAAATTAAAAAGGTAATAAAACTACAACAAACGAAATAGACGTAATACAAGAAATAGACGAAGAAATTGGTGGATACAAAGTTATTGGTATAATAAACATACCAAAAATAAACATAGAATATCCAATACTTGAAAAAGACCAATGAACAAAGTCTAAAACTTTCAATAACAAAATTCTATGGAGAAAAAGATAAACCAAAAAGGAAAATGTAGTTCTAGCAGGTCACAATAATTTAAGCAAGACAATGTTTGGAAAAATTAATCAGCTAGAAAATGGTGACATTATTGAATTAACAGATAGCCAAATGGTAACTGTTAAATATCAGGTTTTTAACAAATATGTTATAGACCCAAACGACATCGATTGTATTTTCCCCAATAGATGAAAATACAAGAGAAGTAACACTAATTACTTGTACAAACAGAGACAAAAAACAGACTTGTAAAAAAGCAAGAGAAATCATTTAGAATTTTAATGGAGGTTAAAATGAAAGGAAAGGATTTTTTAAACACAAAAAACGTAGTAGTGGACTTGTATCTTTAGTTTTAATTGGTGCTTCAGCAACAGGTGTAGCAATATTCTTGAAAAACAGAGGTCAAGCAGAAGCTGCTTTGGAGAACAAGTACAAAAAACTTACCAGCAACAGGTAGAGAAGAACAAGATAACAAATCAAACAAACACAAACCCAGGAACAGTTGAAGATCAAACAACCAAGGCAACAACACAGAAATTCAGGAACACCAGTAGAACCAACAACACCAAATACAAAACCCAGGAACAACAACACCAAATCAAACAACAGGGGAACAACCACAAACCCAGTGAAATTTCAACAACAGAATTGAAAACAATGGAATAAGGCTCATGTTGAAGATTTACAATTAGCCATGGACTAATAGGAATACCAGCAACAAACATGGGAATATTCAAACCAGAATTACAAATAGAAAAAAACAACTTAACAGCAGTAATAAAGAAGGAGAAACCCAAGAACAAATTCCGTAATGAAGAAAATAAACCAGTACAGAGCAGGAGACACTATAATCTATACAAGTATCTAACTAGGTAATTACAAAGCAACTAATGTAGTTGTAACAGATAAATTAGATGTAATTTTGACGGAAAGCAAAGTACCAGCAAACGAAGAACTTGCAAAATAGAAACACTAGAGCCGGAAAAGTTGCAACATTAAAAGTAGGATATGTTGTAAAAACAACAAGCTGACATTGATGCAGTTATAGAAACAGAACAAAAATGAAATTATACCAAAAGATATTATAAACATAGAAACAACAGATGGAAAAACAACAGAAGATGATGACGACATGCCAGTAAACCCAGATGTTACAATAAATGTTAACAAAAATTGGCAAGATAATGATAATCAAGATGGAAAAGACCAGAAAAATAACAGTTGAATTATACAGAAACAATGAAAAATGAAACCAAGTTGAAATAAAGTTACAATAGATGCAAGCAGTGACTGAAAGTATGTGTTAGCAAATTACCAAAAAATATGATGGCTCAAAAAATGAAATTACATAGAGTTGTTGAAGAAACAGTTCCAGAATATGACAGAATATGAAATATCAGACAATGGGTAGAAATCTACAACCACCACACACCAGAGAAGGTAAGTGTAGAGAAAAAAAACATGGAATGACGAAGAAAACCAAGATGGAAAGAGACCAGAAAAGCATAACAGTAAGACTATTTGCAGATGGAACAAGAAGTAACAAACAAAACAGTAACAACAAACGACAACTGGGAATGGTCATTTTACAGATTTAGATAAATATAATTCTGGAACAAGAAATTGTATACACAATAAGTGAAAGATACAGTTAGATTATACAACAGTAGTAGATGGATATATGGCAACAAACACTACCAGAAAAACAACAATAACAGGAGGCAAAACATGGAATGACAACGGCGACCAAGATGGAAAAAGAGAGACCAGAAAACATAACAAATGGGAGCCTTATTTGCAGATGGAACAAGAAATTAACAAAACAAAACAGTAACAGCAAACGACAACTGGTCATGGTCATTTACAGGCTTAGATAAATATAATTCTGGAACAGAAATTGTATACACAATAAGTGAAGATACAGTTGCAGATTATACAACAGTTGTAAATGGATATGATGTAACAAACACACCAAGAAAAAAATATCTATATCAGGAAGTAAAACATGGGATGATGACGCAAGCAACCAAAAGAGACCAAGTAGCATAACAGTAAGATTATTAGCAGATGGAAGAGTGGTAAGCCATAAAAAATAACAGAAAAAGACAACTGGTCATGGAATTTTTGAAGACTTACCAGTGTATGAAAAGGAGAAAAAATTACATATACAATAAAAAAGAAGATTCAGTTGAAAATTGAAACAAATAGATGGCTACAATATAATAAACACACATAAAACAGAAACAACTTCTGTTTCAGGGAACAAAAAGCATGGAATGATAACAATAACAAGATGGAGTAAGACCAGACAACATAACAGTGAACTACTAAAAACAGTAAATGGAACAACAACAAGTATGGGAGAAAAACTATAAACAAGTTCTATTAAGGAAATAAACTAGTTATAGTTGGTCAAATCTACACCAGTATATGAAGCTGGAGAAAGAATAACATACACAGTAAAAGTAGGCGAAGAAAAAAAAATAGCTGGAAAATGAAGGAAAATTGATATGATTCTAGGAATGAACATAACAAACAGCTATGAACCAGAAAACAAGAAGTTTCAGGAAGAAAAAGCATGGGTTGATTATGATAATAAGTATAATAGTAGACCAGAAAGTATAACAATAAACTTTTATTAGCAGATGGAAGAGAGTGGTAAGCCATAAAAAATAACAGAAAAAAGACAACTGGTCATGGGATTTTTGAAGACTTACCAGTATATAAAACGGACAAAAAATAACATACAATAAGCGAAGACACAGTTTCAGGTTATAAATCAAAGTAACAGGCCTATAATGTAACAAACACATATACAGAAGCGCCCTAAAAGTACAATAACAATGAATTGGGATATACAAAGCACAACAGAATCTCAATCTATAGTCTTTATTACTTGACACATCTTGGACATGATAGACAAAAGATTCTTCAAAGAGGAACAAATATGGTTAAAGCAGTAAATAATGCTATAGATGAAATTTTAAAAATTTAATAAAAATAATAGGGCTTCAGTTGTGGGATATATAGTGAATATGTAGTTCTTTCAAACTTAAAAGTTCCATACAATAATAAAAGAACATTCTTCAGTACTACTACCTCTTGGAAGATATACTGCAAATGATGGTAAAATTATTTAAATAAATCAGAAAATAGGATTGAAACAAACATTAAAGGTGAGGCTAAAAAAACAAGATACTTTGAGGCTGGAACATTTACTCAAGCAGGAATACAAAAAAGGTGCAGAACAATTAATTAATAGCACAGAGCAAAACCGTTAAAGTAGATGGAAAAAAGATGTACAAAGTTCCTGTTATAATAGTTGTATCAGATGGTGAGCCAACAGTATTTTCAACAAATTATACATCACCACTATCTGGAAAAGTATTGGAGTACCTCACAATTAAAAAATACTTCAGCAGTGTATGGATACTATACAATATTAACAACAAATTATTATAAACAACAAGTAGCAAAAAGCCTATGGAACTTCAGCAAAAGAATATTTACTATTACCAATGGATTTAACAACACAGTATGGAAAAACAGTACTAAACCCAAATAATACAAACGTTAGAAAGTGCGAAAATTGGAGAGAAACAGACACTAGAAATCAAATTGAGGATAAAGAAATATCACAAAAATTATATAAATATTTAAATAATTTTAATCAAGATATTAGTGCTAGTTGTTCTGTTGGTTTCAACAAGATGATAAAGGAAATTATATAAATAAAGCTAAATATAAAAATGTAACAGTTGTTAAGAATCCATATAGCAATTATAGCTATGCAGACAAAGCATTTGCAAATAATGATATGACTGCAGATGATTTACAAAGAGCAATGATAGGGAAGTATAACAGAAAACGTATCAAACAAAAAAAGACTCATGATATAGATGAAAACGATAGGAAAAACAGGTAATATCTTGATAAAATAGATACAACAAAAGACTTCAAGTTAAATCACTGGAGGAAAGACATATACTTCATATAAAGAAGCAGAAAATGATAAATTAGTCAGATTTGATGGAGAAAATATTATGTTGATTTAACAAAAATTAATAGGCAAAACGGTAACAGTAAATTATAGACAAAAATAGAAAATAGGGGCAGTGATTAAGTTAAAAAATCACTGCCTTAAAAATATAAAAATATAAAAAACCCTTTGTAAAAAAAACTTAGAATAATGTTATAATAAAATGCGAGGTAAACAAATGGAAGAACAAGTAGAAGAAAAGGGAAATTAAAGTTTTTAAAGAAATAGTAGAATGGTGTTTTTGCATATTCTTAGCACTAATAATAGCATTAGCTACAAGATACTATATTCACATCAACAGTTGTAAAGCAATTCTCAATGTACCCAACACTTAAAGAAACCAAAGAATTGTATTAAGCAGAACCAAAAGAATAACAAAATCAGAAATACAAAAGGGGAGATATAGTAACATTTTGAAGAACCAAGCAAGCGAAATAAAAGAGGGGCAGAAGTAGATTTATCAAACAAAATTGCAATTTACAACTACAAACCAAAAAAGGAATATGGGAAAAACTTTCATACAATATTCTAGAACTAACTAAAAAAAGCTATATAAAAAAGAGTAATTGGAGTAGAGGGCGATAGAATTCAAATAGCAAATGGAAAAGTATATGTAAATGGAGAAGAATTAGTAAGACTACCTTCAAGATGGTGTAACAACAAAAACAGTATATTATAATGATTTGATTGTACCAGAAGGTTGCATATTTGTTATGGGAGATAACAGAGATGAAAGCATGGATAGCAGAACTTTTGGCTGTATTCCACTAGAAAAAAAGTAGAAGGCAAAGTAATTTTGCGTTACTGGCCAATCACACAATTTGGAACAGTTAAATGAAATCGAGTGAAAATAGAGTCAATTCAAAAAGCATTAATTAAATAATGCTTCTAATTTTTTCAATAATCATATTAAGAGCTACATGATTGTATCCACCTTCAGGAACAATAATGTCAGCATACTTCTTACTTGTTCAACAAATTGTTCATGCATAAGGCTTAACTGTTGTAGTATATTGTTCAATAACAGACTCAAGTGTACGACCTCTATCACTAACGTCACGAACCAATCTTCTAATAAACGAATATCAGCATCTGTATCAACAAAATCTTAATATCCATCATATCACGTAATTCTTTATTTTCAAATATTAAAAATACCATCAATAAAATAACTTTTTAGGAACTACTTCAACAGTTTGTTCTTCTCTTAGATGAGTAACAAAGGAATAGTTAGGTCTGTAAAATAACTTCTCCTTTTTTTTAGTTTATTCAAAATGTTCAATAAGTAAGTCCGTATCAAAAGCATCTGGATGGTCGTAATTTAGTTTTTCCTTTCGTCAAAAGAAAGATGTGAATTACTTTTATAATAATAATCATGTGAAAGCATAGTAATGTTATTTGCAAATTCTTTTCTTATGTTATCTGCAAGTGTGCTCTTTCCAGAACCTGTTCCACCAGCAATACCAATAATAATAGGGTTAAGTTCCATTTTAAAAACCTCAAAAATATACTATATCTATTTTAAACCAAAAATATAAATGCAACAAAAATCGACAAAATTATCTGAATATGTAAAAAAATATTAAAATTTTAAGCAAAAATTTTACATTTTCAAAATTATATGTTATAATAAAGTAGTATGAAAATATTAGGAGGTATCTATATGGAAAAAATCATATGAAGAATTACAAGAGGAACTAGATGATTTAATGGAAAAAATAGATGAATCAATGACTGACAAGAAAGCAACAAAAGGACTTAGATAAAATGGAAAAGGCAATGATGAATGAATCAAAACCAATGAAGTTAAAAGTAGAAAGGCAGAATTACAGAAAAGACAATATAAAACGGAATTTGATGAAATGACAAAAAATGCATTAATAAATGCTCAAAAGAACATTATAGTGTTAAGAGAACAAACAGAAAAAAGCATATCAAGATATGCTAATGAAAACAGTTAGAAAGCAAAAAAAGCAATAGAAGAAAAAATTGGAAAAGTATGAGAGATAGAGACTTAACACCAGAAAAACTTGAACTTGTTGAAAACAGTGCAAGAAAACAAGAGAAGCTGTAAACACTGAAATGTTTGAATTCCAAAAGAAACATTTTGAACAAAGAGCAACTTTAGATAATTGGTGAAGGGATAGTATCAAAAATATGCTTTAGAGTTAGGTGTAGAAAAAGAATTAAAATGAAATAAACCCAAAAACAAGTAATAGAAGAATTTAATGAAACAAAAACAAAAAGCTGAAAACCAGAAACTGAAAAAAACAGAGCAAAGATAAAACTGAGCAAGATAAAACTGGAGCAAGATAAACCGGAACAAGATAAGCCAGAACAAGATAAGCCAGAACAAGACAAACCAAAACAAGATAAAACTAGAGCAAGATAAACCAGAGACAGAGAAACCAGCATCAGGAAAATCCAGTACCAGGAGCACCAACACCAGGAAAACAGGAGCAAATGAAATTGAAGAAATTGTGCTTGAAAATAATGTTGAAGAGTTTAGCAGAAAAAACTGTTCATTAGAAGAATTTAAAAAGAAATATTTGAAGATGTAGATTTTGTAAAAGCAATATTCGAGACAGAAGAAGCTACACCAGAAGAAAAAAAAGACGAAGTAATAGAAGCAACGTGTATGAACATCCAAAAATGGACAGAAGATTAACATTATATAAATTAAATACAGATAAAAATGCAACCAAAACAATTAAAAGTTAATATTTAGATATGGTATCTTCAAAATGGAGAGCTAAACATTTTCAGATAAAAGAAGTTGAAGAAATAAGAAAACAATTCCAATAGTTGCATACGATTTAAAGAAAAGAAATCATGAAATTCTCAGAACGCTATGATAACTACCAAGATGCACTAAAAAACTCAAGAACTATTTGAAAGATGGGAGTTGGTCATGGTAACTGAACGAAGTACTGA
>VOFC01004175.1_pt1 | contig 26663 bp, 32 predicted proteins | sample 5384161 | NCBI WGS metagenome assembly VOFC01 (sample SAMN12384722, study PRJNA508395) | human gut metagenome | isolation source: healthy gut B | host: Homo sapiens | reverse complement strand
TAAACCGTTGGTCTTCATTCCCGGCCTGACCTTCTCTGGTGAGATTTTCAAGAACCAACTGGAGTATTTCTCCTCTGAATATCGTGTCATTGCTATCGATCCTCGCGGCCAAGGCTATTCTGCCAAAACCGTGGATGGCAACGACTACCTGACTCACGGCCGCGATGTAGCAGGTCTGATTGATGCATTGGGTCTCAAAGATATTGTCCTGATTGGCTGGAGCACGGGCAACCTTGACACATGGAGCTACGTGCAGCAGTTCGGCAAAGACAAGCTGCGCGGCGTTGTGACTATCGATATGTCTCCGCTCCCGCTCTCCCCCTGACCCGAAGTGGTGGACTGAGGGCACGATTGAAGAGCTGTCTCAGGTCGCCACGCAGGTACTGACTTCTTCTGAGGGATGCCGTGAATTCTTTAGCGAGTATGCGACTGGCGTCATGATCCAGCATAAGATGAAGCCTGATGAGCTGGAGTATCTACTGGATATTTCCGGCCGCACGCCGTACTGGATCTGCCGTCAGCTGTTCTGCGACGCTGTGTTCTCCAACTATCTTGAAATCGCAAAAGATGTCGGTGCAACGATGCCCAGCCTGATGTTCATTGCAGAACACTGGCAGGACATTGCAAAGCCCTTTGTCGAAGCACAGCTTCCCGGTTACGACACCTACGTCATGGGCGGTCACCTGATGTTCTATGAGTACCCCGAAAAGTGGAACCGTGTTCTGGAAGACTTTTTGAATAAGCTATAATGTGATTTCAGCCGCCTGTGGTTCATTCCGCAGGCGGATTTTTTGTGTAATCTCCGGGTCACGCAATGACCTCAAACATTGGGTGATGCTTCTTCCCCGCCCCCTCTGCGGCATCCGTGTCAGAACGATTTGCTGAACACTTTCTTCATCTTTTCTTTTTGCTTCATCCGGCACATCGATTAGCCCGAACCGATAGAACATTCCGTATATGTAGGTCACGCCCCGGATATCACCCAGCAGCTTTCGGTCGTTCAACTATTTCTCCTACCTTTTTAATATGGCCCAGAGCCAGCAGCACGGAACTCCACGCCAGACTTTTTACTATTCTCTCTGCGATCGATCCACAGTTCCTTAGTGTATTGCACATTCCGGCCCTTTCGTATTTCATAGGTAAAAGGGTAAACCTGAGTACGTTTTGAAACGCACACCTGCATAAAGAAGAACCACCTCCCACAGATGCTCTTCTGTCGGCTCGGTTCTCAGTTTTCTTACCGCTCTGTATCTCCGCTGCCGCTCTGCTCCTACGCTGATTTTCTCTTTATCTGCTGCGCTTGAAAAGTACACGCCTTTTTCATAAGGCAGATACGAGGTAACGGAGGCTTTGGAAAGTTTAAGAACTGTTGCAGTTGATAGTATGGCGGTTTTGTAGTCCTGTGTTTCTCGGTATTCTTCAAAACTGTTTTTACTTTTTCCGCCACTTCTGATTCCTACACTCCTCGGCCGTGATGAGCAGCTTCCGTATCTTGATGGGATTTAGGTTCAGAGCATCGGCGATGGCCTGCAAGAGACATCTCAGAATTATAAAGTGCCACAGCGTCATGGAAGAAAGTCATCTTCTTGCCGGTGTAATCATCCACGCGGATTGGCTCGCATTCAATTCCTACCTCCGCCAGCTCCCTCACCGTCTGCTCTACGCTGTCTACATAGAAAGCAAGATGACGCAAACCACAGGCTTCCGGGCGGTTCACACGCTTCGGTGGGTTTTCTTCTGCAAAAATCTCCAGCTCTGTGTGCTCATTGACACGAAGATCTAGCTTCCAGTCCTTACGCTCTGGACGGTAGTTTTCCCTGATGACAGAGAATCTAAGCTTGTTCACACAAAAATCCTTGGCTGCTTCGTAATCGGATACGATGATTGCAATATGATGTATTTTTGATACATTCATTTTTCTCACGCTCCACTTCTTTTAATTTTGTTATTCATTTATTTTCGTCACAAACTATATATCAACCTTCAAAAAATACCGAGTGTACTCCTGGAGTTCAGTCTGTCCACACGGCATTTATTTTCTCTTGGGTTCTTGTTTATTTCAGCTTTTCTAGAATCTCACCCGCACTCATCCCGCTTGCCAGCAGCTTCTTCAGCACAGCCTCTGCTTCGGTCTTCTTGGCTTCTTCAGCAGTCTTAGCATCTGCCTTTACCTTCTTCGCTTCTAGCATTGCCACTTCTTTGTCGGCCTTCTTCAGAGCATACTTCTTCTCTTTCAGATCAACCTTCAAAGTGTCAATGTTTGCGATGATGGATGAAATCTCAGCAGTCAGAGAAGTGATAGATTCCTGCTTCTCCGCGATCTGAGATGCATAGTCGGTATGGGTAATTTGGGGACGGTTTTTGCTGCCTTTTCTTCTGGGCATATGTGATAATCTCTTTCCTTTTTAATAGTTTAGGTATAGAACTATGTGGAATAACGGATACAATATTACTGTTGAGCCGCTGGCAATTCCATAACATTTAAGTATTTATATAGTTCATATAATCGCTCTAATGCGGTATCATAAAGCCGTCGATAATCTTGAAAATCAGTCAATCCAAATGTGCTTAATATATTCTGCTTTCTCTGCTCAATATTTTCTTGCGGTAGCAAATGCGCAAAGCAAATTCTTAAATCATTCAGTGAGTACAACGGGCCTATAATTTTCTTTGCTTTTTTTCTTCATCCTCAACACAAGCAATAATTCCCTGTAAAAGTTTTCTTGTCTGTGTCGAATTATTCGGTAATGTTCCGTTCAACTTTTTATATAGTGATCTCAATCCATCTCCACTAATACCCTCGTTTAACAAACCATCTAACAATATCATGTTTTCACGAAGTTCACTTTCAGAATAGTTAAGCGGCTTTCAGATTCGATCTGCCGATGACTCACATTCATTTTCCAAATGGAATAAATCTATCCCATATATATTTTTTTACTCTTTGGTAAAATAGATTTCTAAGGGATATAATTCTTTTTTTCAATAATTGGTTCACTAAATACACAGTTTAATTGTGCCTGATATAACTCCGTATCAACAATACAATGGTCTGATGGAATATTATATGATTTCAACCATAATACTGCTCTGTCATCCTTGTCAATTTCGTCCAAATCCCCAAGGAATAGAATCACCTTATCATTTTTATTAATTCCAAATGGAATATTCCACTCGTACTGATACCCACCAGTTCCTTTTTCCGCTATGGTTCCATAGCTTTCCGAAAAAAATTCAGTTCATAGTCACTATCATTATAAAATATGCCCAAAACCTTTCTGTCAAAAAAGACAGGACAGGAAAAGCCTTCTGGATGAGTTGGATCAAGGTCAATGCCCAATCCAGGAATACTCAAATCTCGTGAATCATATTTATAGTCTGCATCTTCCGCCCACTCAAAACGGTAATCACCTTTCATCGTGATTCGACATGCATTCTGATTTCTTTTTTTCCAGTTGAAAATATGCTCTATACAATTCTTGCGGAATATCTGGGCATAAGCATTTTCTTCCACAATTGTTGCACCCCATTATGGGACAATCAACAACTTCTATATGATAATTCAAAGATCGTTGCCTGCTGCTCACCACGGAGAGGTATGTGATTTATTACGAGCAGCGTAGGGAGCTACCGCTCCCAGTATATCACAATTTCAACCCTTTTTACAGACGCTTTCTTACCTTCATCACCGCACAATACATCAATCCGCCTAGCACTCCGCCGACTGTGTTATAGAAGATGTCTGATAGTTGGAACGTTCCTAGCCGCATCAATAACTGCAACATCTCAATGCTTACAGAAAAGATAAATGCTATCTTCCCGCTATACCACAGTATCTTCTTCCAGCCGTTTCCTATCTTCTCTCCGAACGTCCACATCACTATTGCTGAAAACGGCACCATCATAATCACGTTCTCAATGCACTCGGTGGTCAGCTTCTGTTCGCCATTCACAGTCTCCCAGATGCCCCAACCACCCATGACATCGGACAAAGGATTTAGCCATAGATTACGGTTTAGTAACGTCCTAAACAAAATCATTGATGTCACAAAGGCCAGTAAGAACAACTTCCGAAAGAACACACTCCCCTTGAATTTTTGATACCAAGTCACTATGGCACTCTTCCATCCTTTGCCAGCCTCTTCAGATTCATACGCATATAGATAGAAAACATGGCGAGGAAGGAAAGCAGAAGTGAAAATCCAAACGGCTCATACAGAGCAGTCAGGATGTTTGTGAGGATTTTGGCTAATACCTTTATTGCTTCCATTACAGATCACTGAACAGATCAGCCTTGTACACGCCTTTTTCTAACATTTTCTTGAAGCTATCCTTTACTGCTGCGACATCCTCATGATAGGTCATGCCGTACCAGGTATCATTGGTTTTCAAAACCTTTACAGACATCTTTCCCTGCTCCAGCAGCTCACCGATGAAGATTGGGATCAGATACTCTGGCTTTCTGAGGATTGCTCGGTACTTCTTTCTCGAAAAACTCCTTGAAACCATTTTCCAGCACATCCAAAAAATCAGGAGTCAAGCCCCACATATTCATGGATACCAGAGAATTCACATCAACAACCACACCGTCTGCCTCTGCTCCATCTGCAGTCTTTACGATGTTCTTGGTTTCCACAACCTCAGTCAAGTTTCCATTCTCATCCATCTTGCAGATACCACGAGTCACACCACCATTATCAGACAGGGTGTTCTTCAGCACAAAGCCTGCCATACAGGACTTGCCGCCATTCACCAGATACTCATGAACAGCTTTAAAGCCTTCCTTGCCATAGTAATCGTCTGCGTTAATGACGATGAACGGAGTTTTAATTACGTCCTTCGCTGCAAGCACGGCCTGACCGGTTCCCCAGGGTTTCGTGCGACCTTCCGGTAAAGTTCCCGGAATATCGTTGATATCCTGGAAAGCATAGTCTACAGTTACATTGTGAGAGGAACAAATGAAGGCAATACGATCACCGATGACCTCTTTGAATTCTTTCTCAATATCTTTGCGGATGATAAATACTACATGGTTGAAACCTGCCTCAATCGCATCATGGATTGAGTAGTCCATAATGATATGTCCAGCATCATCCACTGGCTCCAACTGCTTAATTCCTGTTCCGAAACGGCTGCCGATCTTTTTCTATATGCAACTTTTTGAAAACATAAACTATTATAGCGTTACTTACAGTGACACAAAATAATGTACGCAAAAACCATGTAGCACCAGCAAGCTGACTTCCACCACTGAACGCAAACACCTTTAGCATCGTCTTAATAAATCCATTCTTATCTAAAGGCTGTACTGATAAAATTCCATCTATGTTACTGCTTGAATATATTCCAGTTCTATAAAACCAGTTAAAGGTCACTGTAAAAAAGAGATTAATAATCACAAATGGAACGTATAAGGATCTAATTTTCTTTTTTAAAGTATCGCCATAGCGTCTTTATAGATGTCGCATGTATATCATTCCACATATAGCCCGATGCCATAAAAAATAAAGCCATGTGAAACAAATAAATCCAGTTTCTATGCATAAATCCGCTATGGCCGCACACCATCAGACAGATTCCATATCCTTTTATACGGTCCAGAGTAGCATCACGCTGGCCCCCCCCCACAATTTCACGGCATTTCACCATTTTTCACCCATCCTTTCAAACGAGACTCTTCATTCCATCACTTTAAATCGCTGAAAAGATCCGCTTTAAGTAATGTTGTGTTCATTTTCAATTCCTTCATTTCTCACCATTAGAATCTACTTATATGCTCTGCAAATAGCGTCTTTCATAGAGATTCGTTATGAAGCAGATCGCCCACGATAGGCAGGTAGTTGCATCTGTACATCGTGAGCCTTATTGCTATTTCAGTTTTGTGAAGATTTCTTCCGTACACATACGTATGTATATAGATTAGGCATTATAGTCATAGTCTGCATAAATATTATTTTAGACACTTCGACTTGTTATGCTTTAATCTTCAAGAACTTTTTCATCAGCTTAAGCACATTTTCATTTTTCAATGCTATCAGAACTATAAAGTAGGCAATTCCAGATAATACCACGCTTATCAAGAGTTCAACAGTACTCTGAAATTTAGCCATCCTTACAGTAAAACAAATTCCTACTACAGCAGCTGTGCCTACACATACCGTAAGTAGATTTTTATTAAAAACTTTTACTTTGCATATTTCTCGGCTCTTCCAGCCGCAAATACCTAGCATAATACCCTCAGCTACCAGTGTAGTAAATGCTGCTGCGTTTTCTTTCCATGTGCTAATTAAAATAAAATTTAAAAAGAACATTTGCAACCGCACTAATAATTGTCGCCTCTAATATCACATTTTCCTTTTGTGCTGGCAACAAAATACATTGATTGAATATCCATCCATACATGCACACAGCCAAAGCAACACTCAGAATCGAAAGCGATGAAGTCGCTTGTAAATATCTTTCATTAGAAATAAATAGAATTATATTTTTTTTGATTGTAAAATCAGCCCAACCACACTAGGAATTAGAAGCAATGTAATAGTATCTGTAATATTTTGAACGATATCTCTGAACTCGCTCATTTTTTTGGGCACCATACAAATTAGCAAGTCGTGGAATAGAGACAACCAATACTGCAGATAAAACGCTTTTCATCATACTATAGACCTTTGAAGAAACCGCATAAATCCCCACTGTATAATCATCGGTCATAATCCCTAACATTGTTGTATCAGAGTACACGTAAACCATCACAGCAATGTTAGATGCAAACAGGATCATAATGGGGCGAATATGTTTTTTCAGTTTTTTCAGATTCACAAAAGAAAAGTGAAAATATTTCCTTGCAAAAATGCATCGAGAATATTTGACCCTGTCGTTGCAAACATTACAACTCCAGCATATTGAAATACATCACCCTCTTTTCTTACTAAAACAAACAACAGTATAATCGACGCTATTTTAAATAAAATCGAGCGAATTGTAATGTACTGGTATTCTTCAAAAATAGAATATATCCATTCAACGCCTATCGTTGTAAATAACATCTGTACACTCAAGAAAAGTATCAAATCTTTATATGGAGTAAGTGTATTAGAGATTCCAAGCACACAAAAAAGTAATATATACGCAGTGAACATCGAAACCAAATTGATTTCCAGCATCTGATTGGCAAAATCAGCTAATGCTCTCTTTATCTTCCCGTATCCTTGCCCCCTCTCTTATAGCGTAGCTGCTGACTCCAAGTCCTGCAATGAGAGCAAAATAATTTACAATTGATAATGAAAAATTATATTTTCCAAGTTCTTCCACTGAAAGAACCGCTGTGATATATGGATACGTTATCAATGGGAATAGCATATTCAAAACACTTCTCATTGCATTAAGTATCGCATTTATGCTCAATGATTTTTTATCATCTTTGTCTTTCCTTGGTATAAAGTTTGTTTACAATATTATTATCTGTCTGGCAGTCAAATTTTCTTTGCAAAAATCATGTTTGAATTAAGTAATTCTGAATAATCTTCGTTTTTTTAAATACATAGGGTCCACCACGTTTCCAATCTACCAAACGCATTGCTGCTTCCTCTGTATTCTCCGTACTCGCATATTGATATATTCTATCAGCAAACATTGAATTGATAACAATTGTTTGTAGAAAGATTTCATCACAACAAATCGAGTCATGAAACACTTTTTTATCCATTCTTTTCTTTTTTATAACATATCGTGCAAGATCATCTGTTATACTAAACCAATTGGGACCTTTTTGAAATTGAATTTCCGCATTTCTTTTCAAATGAGCGATTTTTTGAAACAAAGTCATTGCTGAAGAAATTCTTCCAAGAAAACTTCTTCGATTTCGTCCAACCATTTCTTTGCAATGGATAAAAATATCGCACCCTATCATCGCAATCGAACGTTTCTTTATCAAATGCTACAAATTCAGCTCCTTGATGTTTTTTAAAAAAATTCATTATTTCATTGTTTGCTTTAATCGGGAGGTCTTGTCCTGAAAGTAAATGGTAATAATTGTACTTTCTATGTGCTGTTGCCGTTTGTAAAAGAACCAGTTCCGAATTGATTTGACTATATCCCCCCCCAAGTCACACTAGTACGTTTTGTGAAATAGATGCCACTTCTCTTAATCAGCTTTCTACAATCGTCCTCATCAAATTGTTTGTTTTTGAGGTCCATGTGAACATAAATATCATTTTCGTCACTGTCCAGCATTCGCAAGAGTGTTTTAAAAAGTTTCATCATATCTATGTGCTATGATAAGATACGCTTGCCTATACAATTCTTTTTCCACCTTTCTTCTTTGAGAACATCTTTTTCATCCTTGATTTTTGTTCAGAAATATAAATCTGTTCTCGTGAACATTTATCCGAAGAAATCGATGCAATCGTCATAAAAGCTATAACCCATGACAAAGAACCCGGAAGACTCGAAGCAGTCAGCATATTCAAAAAAGCATACGTCATTGTCATTACAGAATACACATTTGTTCCCGCAATCTTAAAGAATATAAATGCAAATGCAAACAAGGCAAGGATGTTCAGTTCCATATAAATCTGAACTAAATCCATCTCTAAGTATCGCCCTATTAAAACCATGCTACTTCCATAGCCATAGGAGATATAGTCAATTCTCTCCCAAAGCGATAGAATATAGTCTCGTCCTGTTGTAAAATTGTAAACGTCAAATCCCGAGAATAAATCGCCTTTCATAAATTCTGTATACAGAACCGTTGCTACTGTAAAAAGAATCGACAGCACTGGAACAAGATACTTTGATATTTGACCTCTCCAATCAATAACTTTGTCAAGAACAACAATGCAGATTACGAAAAGCATTGCTAGCCTCTTAAAGCACAGTATTGTAAATATCAATGAGATCCCATAACATAATCTTGCACTTTTTTGAGTCAATTTCTTTTCCTTTTGCATTTTTATAGAAATTAAAAAATACAAACAGGCTTAAAAAACTTCCGAGCAGATATCGCTTTCCGTAAAACTGTTGGAATGAATAGCCGAAATTTTCGCCCAATTACCTACATTTACAAAATCCAAAATCCCATGCCCAGGCTCCATAAAATATACAATGACTGTACAAATTAACGTTAGCTGCATTAGTTTTATCAATGAAGACACTTTTAATAGGTTGATAAGAAATAAGGCGTACAGTGCAGGAAGAACTACTAAGGAAATTTGTACATATGTCCTAAATAGAATTTCGTGGTGTGCTTCACTTGCTCTCTGCATAGATAATAGCAAAAACAGCACTCCAAGTGGTATAACCAATAGCATATTCTTGCCGTAGCATAACTTGTTTTTACGCAGTATTAAATCAACCCCTGCTACTACAGTTGCTGCCATAAGTATATAATACCGAATTTGCGATAGGGATGAGCCCATTCCCCAAACCAGTAAAGCAATCAAATAGAAAACTACGAATAGCACATACAAGGAATCTGTTAGCACATTTTTTCTTCTTGACTTTTATTTGTATCTTCATAAAACTCTCATTTACTAAAAACGATTTTACAGTTTGCACAAGAGGAAAATTCCCCATAAGCAATTTCTTGATTCTCCAAGCAAAAAATAAGCATAATAATACACCATATTGCACGGCATTTTTTTTACATGTTGTGCAAATATATCCTTGGTGCTTATACATAACAAGAAGCTACTTGAACTTTTTTTTATATAGCTCAAATCGACATTTCCTCCTGAAAATGTCGATTGCCGGGATTGCATATCCCCCCCGAATTTTGTGCGTTCTTTCGCTCTTAGACACATTTTAACCGCATACAAATGCCATCCATTGCAAACCTTTTCATTGAAACGCAGCGAATGAAAAACCTCTCTCGTCATACCAAAACAACATTCATCAACCGTATCGCATAAACAGTCTTCACTATACGCTTTTTGTCTTGCTCGAATGCTCCTATAATTATATCAGGATGTGCCTTGATAAACTGACCAAATTCTTTGAGAGACGATTTTTTCTCAAAAGAAATATCCTGATGTGTAAAAAAAGTGGAATGATCTGCACCCCAGTTCAAGGCTGCGGCACAACTTGTAAAAGCATAGTTCCGATTATCAATTGAAATCAACTCATAATCACAATCCTGTATATTAAGGGAGTGTACCAATATATTTTGATACTGTTCCTCATTATTCTAAACGCAAATAACAGAAATCATATTTCTTTACCTCTGCAAAACATCCTGCATATCCTTTCAAATCTTTGAGCCATTTGTTGCTCACTCAAAACTGTCATTGTGCATTCAATGCTACTCTGACCCATTTTCTGCAAATCAGTTTCTTTCAATTTTGAAAGCTCTTGCAGCTTAGTTTTCAGATTTTCGACATTGTAAGGGGTATAAGATATTACTCCATTACTACATTTTATATAATCACGAATAGCGTATACATCTGCTGCTAGAATTGGCACACCCAATGCCATTTGTTGAAGCAAAGTCAACTGCGCAAAGGAATAATTAAAATTATCTAACGGAATTACTGAAAACTTTGCATTTGTAATATACGTCATAAGCTTACTAATCGGAATGAACGGAAGTACTTTAACTTTAGAATTTTCACATTTTATATCTGGATTTCCAATCAAATACAATTCTTCAACAATATTTGACTCATTATAAGCCTTCAATAGTGTGTTCCAATCGCGCTTTCTATACCCAACACAAACAATATAAGTTTTTCTCTCCGGGATCACAGGATATTGTTTTGTTTTCCAATAGTTGTAGTCAACACCAAGTGGGATAAATTCACATTTGTTTACCAGCCATGGAAATTCTATCTTGTAATAGTCAATTTGCGAGCTTGTGTGGTACACCATATAATCAAAGGCTTTACTAGAGAACTGGGATAGTCTATGGATTATGCCACTTTTACTTGCCTGATGAAACGAACTTATATCCACATCTAAAATCGGTGGCATTTGGATACGGAATATGCGTTTTATTGCACCTAAAAGCATTGCACTGTTCGATCCATGAACAAAAATCAAATCATATTGCTTAATTTTAGGAAGTACTTTTAATGTTTGGTAAAAGTGAAACCTTATTTTATTTTCAATCTTCTCGATCCATGTAGGTGCACCAATATCAACTACATCTACCTGTGGCTTTTTGTCAAAGTATTTAAAAACCAAAACGGTTCTTGCGGGCAACAATAGTCTGATGGCTGAAGGTCATCCGGGACTTGCTCACAGTATCTTATTTTCCAATTTATCAACAAAAAGAATCTTCATAAATTAGTTTACCTTTCCAGTTTGTGTGCTGGAATCCCAACAAGTGTAATTCCTTTCTCATCAAAAGACTTCGTCACTACCGCATTTGCACCAATTTTTATATTGTCTGCAATAGTGATTCCGCCCAACACCTTTGCCCCAACACCAATTTCAACATTATTACCAATTTGTGGGCAATCAGTCAATGAATCTGACTTTCCAACATTGCCAATACAATTATCTCCGTGCAATTGACAATTTTTCCCCACTTTACTGCTGCCATTTACCACAATACTCCCATTGTGATGTATAACCACCCCTTCGCCAAACACATTCTCCGGAATCTCTACGCCAATAAAAACGCCCAAATGATTTTTGTGAGTTCGTGCGATCCAGTATAGTACCATCCACAACGGATTTTTTTGACTTTCGTGTTTTACTACGATAATACTCACACTTGCGAAGGAGCTTTATAAACCGCCAATTATAAACTCGCTGATTACAACTGATATTATCAAACCAATTATTAGGGTAATTTTTCTTTTCCCTATTTAATAATTTTCTAAGCTGTGCATATGAGTCAATTGTGGACTCATACTTTACATTTTCTTCCTGTCCCCCCCCCCCAATAGATTTTTTGCTTGTTGCCTATACAGAGGTTCACAGTACTTAAGCAGAAAAAGTTCCAATCGCATACGTCTCGGTAATGCAGTTGTATTATCTTGAATGCTGTCTAGGAATGCTCTTCTTGCATTTCTTATGTCTTCCGCAGCTTCTTTGTTTCTGTCTTTTGCATACATCATTCGGAAGAAAAAAAAGTCCACTTCTGACATAGAAAAGCACCTTATCCTTCCGATGATTTTCATTTGTTTCTATGTCATCAAAAACAGCTTTTGTCAAATAAAACGAGTCAAAAAACCGTGAACAGTCACTGCTGGCCATCGCCGACTCATCCTGTTTGATATAGTTATATTTGGGAGAACCACATTCGACAATCGTGTTAGCCTTTTTAGTATTTCATAGTTGAAATACATATCTTCTACAATACGCTTTCCAACTTGAAATCTTACATCACCAATAATAGATCGTGTATATAGTTTTGCCCACACTGTCCAACTGATATTATTTGTCGTGAAGAATTCTGATAGTATTTCAGTTCCGCGCTTTATTGATTCTTTTTCGCTACAAAAGCATTCCTTAAAGCTGCCATCATCATAACATTCTCTATGACCAGTTATTACAACATCAGCTTGTTCCTGTCGCATAGCATTCATCATACTTGCAAGCAAATCAGAATCTACCGTATCATCCGCATCGACAAATGTTATAAATTTCCCCTTTGAATTTTCGATTCCGCAATTTCTGGCTTTACTTACGCCACCATTTTCTTGATGAATCGCCTTAATTCTCTGATCTTTCAAAGCTACTTTATCGCATTCCTCAGCTGTTTCAACATTTGATCCATCATCAATTATAAGAATTTCAAAATCAGAGTAGGTGCTTTTAAAACACTTTCGACACAGCTATCTATTGTTTTCCCCCGCATTATAAACAGGAATAATAATTGATATTAAATCATTCATCTCTAAATCCTCTTGATTTTTCGATATGTTTTGAATACAGTTCTGTATAGACATGGACTTATCATAAAAAAGAGAAAACTGTATTTTTTTACTTTTGGACAAATAGTCCGCCTGTTTGATATATCCTTCATTTTGTTTGACTACATCGCGAAAATGCTGAAGCTGCTCTTTAGGACAAGTAACTTGATTTTTTATATAAAAATCATATACTGTCAACGCAGCCGAAGCATATGATGTGTGGCTTACAATCTTTAACTCTGGATATTTTTTGTCAAGATATATCATTTGTTCTCTAGCCGCATACTCATGATCATGATTAATCTTTGTGCTACGTGTAATACTATTATTTCGCTGGAGATAATTGTAGCACGGAGTATCCAAGTAGCTGATTGCCTGTGCTCTATCAAAGATTTTAAACATAATATAATAATCCTCGCTTAGCTTTCCAACTGGGAAACGAAGATTATCAAATAAACTTTTATGATAGAGCTTACTCCATGCCCCCATATCAAAAAGTCGATGTGTTTCATTTCAACCATCGCATGATAGAAATCAAATGTACAATTTTTCCCGAGTGCTGCCTTTATTTGCCTTTTTTTTCCGTCTTCATAAATATAATTAACCGCACACACAGCCAGTTTCGTGCCGTCATGTTTAATTAACCCTAAAAGATTTTCGTACATGTACGGCTCAATAGAGTCATCACTATCTACAAAACCAATGTATTGGCCAGATGCTATATCAATTCCCGCATTGCGTGCTGATGACAGGCCTCCATTCGGTTTATGAATTACTTTGATTCGGTTGTCTATCAATGCCATGGACGGTAACAACAACTCTTTTCCCAAACATCTTCGGCAGCCATGCAAAGAACGCCGGTCCTTCTCCACCTCTAATTTTTCGGAAAAATGAAGGTATCATGTCACGTCCCTTGCTCCGCAATAAAACAGGCTCGCAGTAGGGGTATTTTGCATGAGTTTTATATGCCACCGTAGACCATCATGCCGCCACTGAAAGTTTGAGGTAGACATTACTCCCCATGCCCCAGCAAACACACCTTAAATGTCTTAAAAATGATCTTCCAATCCACCCAGAAGCTGCGTTCCTTGACGTATTTCACATCCAGATTCATCCACTCCTCAAAAGAGAGGTCATTGCGGTGCGGGGCGATCTGCCAATAGCAACTCAGGCCGGGGGTCACATACAGGCGCTGCTTTTCGTAGTCGCCGTACTGCTCCACCTCGCGGGGCAGCATGGGGGCGGGGGCCAACGATGCTCATATCACCCTTCAGGATGTTCCACAGCTGCGGCAGCTCGTCGAGGCTGGTCTTGCGGATAAACTTGCCCACGCGGGTAATGCGCGGATCGTCCTTGATCTTGAACACAGGGCCGTCCATCTCGTTCTGTTCCAGCAGATCGTCCAGCTTTGCCTCTGCGTTGGGGCACATAGAGCGGAACTTGTAGAACTTAAACGGCTTACCGTTTCGTCCAATACGCTCCTGCGAGAAAATCGGGCCAGCAGAAGGGTCATCCACCACGATCGCGATGGCCGTAGCCAGCATGACCGGCGACAGCGCCACCAATGCCAGCGACGACAAGATCACATCCTGCGTCCGACGCCCGATCCAATACAGACGATGTTTGCGCAGATTCTCTTTTCGGTCGATTTCAGCCGGCTTATTGATTCCAGTTACCTCTACGCTCATTTTTTCTCCTCACTCACACTTTGTAATCTCACACACGATTCCAACTGTACGTCCTCTTATCCAGCTTCAACGGCAGAGGCACTTGCAGTCACTTTTTGGCATCGATACGCAGCGCCCCATACGTCAGGGCACGCAAAACGCCCCTGACGACTGCTTCGCCAAGGGTCATTTTGTTTGCAATTCTTCCATCAAGCACCTTTTCCCCGCGCCGTCCCATCCCAGTTAGCGCACCTTTGCCTGTTCTCGGATGATGTCCAAATCGTCGAAACGCCACACCTATCACCCCTTCCGCAATTAAGGGGTATCTCTCATTCGCTCGTGGGAGATACCGTGCGTTCGACATCCTATAGCAATTCAACTTTTTAATGCAACAGCAACAGCGTTGAATTGCATATCGCAAATATGCTGTTTTCATGTTGCACGAATTTCTTGCCTTGCGATAAAACTATTTATAAGTTTATTTTACCATTGTGTTACCTTGTACGCAAGGGGTTTTGACACTATTCTACCCCCCTAGAAAATATTTGGTCGATATTTTCAATCTTTTTGTTATTTATTGTCCTATTTGCTTCAAAAAACAGCCACAGATTCAATTTTAGTAGAATTAGTAGACGATCAAGCGTCCACCGGGGCTTTGCTGACGGAGAAATCCTATCATAATTTTGCTGTTTTGCCAGATGCAGCAAACCCAACGGGCGGCTCCGGTAACAAAGCCGCCCGTTGGGTTTGGTCAGAAAATAGAATAACATCACCCCGGCTTCTGCCTTTCAAAAAGGGAAACCGGGGTGATGTTATCTACTTTGTAGCAGGTGTCCAGAATGCCGAGCCCATCTCATTTACTGTACGCTCAGTAGTTCTTCCACGCTCTTGCGGGCAGGTGCGGCGGGATCCTGTGCAGGATGACCGATGGCAATGAGCGCAGCCACTGTCTGTCCTTCGGGCACGGAGAGCACCTTTGCCACCTTGTCCGGGTCATAGATGCCCATGATGACCGTCCCGAGGCCCAGTGCGTGCGCGGCAAGGCAGAAGGTCTGTGCGGCAATACCGGCGTCAAAGGACTGCCAGTGGCCTTCGAGCGGGCTGGAATAGCTGCCGTCCCGCTCAAAACCAGAGCGTCCCGTCACCATCGTCAGCGCAACCAGTGCGGGGGCATGGGAAAGCGTGTTGGCGTTATAGGTGAAATCCAGCACACAATCGCTGGCGATTTTCTCACGCTTCTGCGCATCTTCCACGAGAATATAGCGGGCGATCTGGGTATTTTTCCAGCTGGGGGCATAAGCGGCAGCGGCCACCACTTTCGGCCACCTGCTCCGGGGTCACAGGCTCTTCGGTAAAGCGGCGGACGCTGCGCCGGGTCTTGATGCATTCCAATGCTTCCATAATTGTTTTCTCCTTTCGGTAGTTTGTTGGATATAACCGTCTCTCTATTATTACAACTCCGCCCGGCTTTGTCAAGATGCTTTCGAAACGGAGGCCGGGCCGCTCAGAACAGGTCGAGCATACTGTCCAGATAGATGGCTTCCCGGACGTGCAGCTGGTACTCCGGCCTTACCATATAGTAGAGCAGAAATTCCAGCACCAAGGCGCTGCCAAGCCCCCGTCCCTCGATCTTGAAGTTGGAAAATCCCATCGAAAGGAAGGTCCTCCGGATGTCCTCCACGCCGATGAAACTGGGGTTCTCCATCGCCTTCGAGAAACGGTAGCCCTCCCCCCGCGCCCGGGGCCGTGCAGATATGGTCGGGGCAGTCCTCGCCGAGATTTTTGCGGCTGACATTCTCGTAGCAGCGCTTCCGGTCCCGGCATCCGACCCAGCAGCACTCGTTGCAGAGAAACTCCACCTTGTCCTTCTGGGGCTGCGTCAGGCTGTCCAGCTGTTCAAAGGCCTTGTTCAGCCGGAAATCCGGCACCACATAGCGAAATTCCTCCCGGGCCGTCTCGTCCCGGAGCTGTCGGAAATCCGTCAGCACCTTAGTCGTGGAGGAGACGAGGTAAAACTGCGGGTAGTGCGTCCTCAGATAGTCCAGCAGCAGCTCCGAATGGAGGATGACGCCATTCTCCACCCCGCCGCTCTGTGCAAAGAGGGCGCAGAGCGCATTGCATTTCCGGTCTGAAAGATGTTCCTCCCGGAGGAGGGAGTTGCTGAAGGTCAGTCGGGCCGAGATGCCATACTCCTGCATCAGTGCAAGGATCTCTTTGGGGTCATTCCCGCCGAAGCCGGTGCGTCCCCCGCCCCAGATGCAGTCGGCCGGTGCTCCGTAAATGGAGCCAATGCTGCACCAGTCATAGAAATATTCCCGATGCCCCCGGTACAGGGGCAGGAACTCCCGGTACAGCTCATAAAACTCAAACAAACCGGGCAGGTGATAATAGGCTTTTTCTTGTTTCATCGCACCCTCTTCTCTCTCGTTCTCTCCTATTGTACCATGTTTCCGCCCCACAAAAAACCCCGGAGGGCTTGTTACAGCTCTCCGGGGGCATCTTATGTGCGTTGTGCCTTGGCGCACACGACCGGCGTTTTAGGCGTTTTACTCGATTGCAATCAAATTCGGGTTCTCAGGCAAAGCCTTCGTCTGCTGAGGAGCAGGCAGCTCGACGTGCAGGACGCCATCCTCGAACTTTGCGTGGATGTCCTCCTTCTTCACGGCGTCGCCCACATAGAAGCTGCGGGCACAGGTGCCGGAGAATGTCTCGCGGCGGATGTAGCGGCCATTGTTGTCCTTCTCGTCATTCGAGTGGCTGCGCACTGCCTGAATGGTCAGGTAGCCGCCGTTCAGTTCCATCTGAACGTCTTCCTTCTTGCAGCCCGGCAGGTCAACAGCCACATCGTAGCCGTTCTCGGTCTGCTTGACATCGGTCTTCATCATGTTTGCACCGCGCTTGCCGAAGGTTTCACGCTCTTCACGGTTCATCGCACGCTCCAGCGCGCCATCGTTCCAGAACGGATCAAAGAGATCATCGAACAGATTCTCATGGAAAACAGCAGGCATAAACATAAATCATTCCTCCAATCCCGGCGTTCGGGTCGGGTAAAAAAAATCTTTATGTTGTTCATTCGGAAAAGCTTTCCGGGGAGCTGCTCGATCACCTCGCGGCTCTCTCTTTTGCCCTTCCTCCTGAGCACGCCATAGTTATAGCACCATTTATTAGCAGTGTCAAGCTTAGAGTGCTAAAATTCACGAAAAAATAATACTTTTATCATCTTTCATGCAATCTCCCTCGTTTTTCTTCCCAGACACGTATTTTATTAAAGCATCGCCTCTTGCAGGCCGTTTCCCACAGGGCAGAGCCACATCCAAAACCATCATGCTGAACGGATACAGCAGCGGCATTGAGCTGTCTTTGTTTTACCGTATCTGTCCGGTCTCTTTTTGCAGCATTTCGTGCATATGGCCCATCAGAATCAGAATCGCCAGCAAATAATAGGGGAAGAGCGCGATCGTGGTATGGTTTGCAATCACGCCAAACAGCGGCGGCATCAGACAATTTCCGACGTATGCGCTTGCCATCTGGACTCCAATGATCGCCTGCGACCGATCTGCCCCAAAGTGGCTCGGCGTTGCATGGATGATGCCGGGATAGATGGGCGCACAGCCAAGGCCGACAGGCAGGGCCATCGCTGCGGGCCGCCACTCCCCTTCCCGGCGTCTTGACAAGCCTGTTCCTTCCCATTACAATACGATAAAGGAGTCCGCTGAGGGGCTTTTGCAATTTGCAGCTACAGGCTCCGGGAAAGGAATGTCGTCATGGAACCAAAAACAAAACAATATCTGCTCGTGACCGTTGTGGGGGTAACGCTTTTTGTCGCACTGCTGCGGCTTTCTTCCGTTCTGGCATTTGCCGCCGAACTTGTCGATCTGATCCTGCCCATTCTGGCCGGCGGCATTCTGGCGCTTTTTCTCAGCGTGCCTATGGCCGGACTGGAAAAAAGCGGCTGAGAAGCCTGTTCCGCAGGGCCAAAAAGCAGCCCTCGGGCAGCGCCATCCATCTTCTCAGCTTCTTCATCACCCTGCTGTGTGTTGTGCTGGTGTTGGTGCTGGCGCTGACATTGCTGATCCCGGAGCTTGTGCAGTCGTTTCACAGCCTCTATCTGCAGATCGAGTCCAATATCCCCCGCTGGACCGCCTATCTCAGCGCACAGGATACCAACATGGACTGGTTGATGCACTGGCTGGAGGGCATCGACTGGGAGCAGCTGCTACACAGGATCACCAACAGCATCGACACCGTGCTGGTCAATGCGGTCGGGGCGGTGTCTGCCACGGTAAATATCGTGGTGACCGCATCCTTTGCCCTGATCATCTCCGTTTATATGTCCGTTGGCTCAGAGAGTCTCTGCCACCACGCCCGCACATTGGTCTGCGCCTACCTGAAGCCCAGCCACGCCGCCGGGCTGCTGAAATTCTGTCGGCTGTTCCGTCAGTCCTTCGCAAACTTTCTGACGGGACAATGCAGTGAGGCCGTGATCCTCGGTGTCCTCATGACCCTTGCATTTTCGGTTTTCCGGATCCCCTACGGCAGTCTGGTGGGGATGCTCACCGCCATCTGTGCCATCATCCCCTATGTGGGGCACTGATCTCCTGCGTGGTCAGCGTGTTCCTTGTGCTTCTGGTGGATCCTGTGCTGGCCGTGCGCTGCCTCATTGTTTACCTTGCCGTGCAGTTTATTGAAAACCAGTTCATCTACCCCCGCGTGGTGGGAAAGTCCGTGGGGCTTTCTCCGCTGTACACCCTTGTGGCCGCCATGATCGGCGGAAAGCTCTTTGGCATCATCGGCATCATCTTCTTTATCCCCCTGACGGCGGTGATCATTGAGCTTGTAAAAGAGGACGCCTCCCGACGCCTGCATACAAAAGAGACCCTGTCCTGACAACAGCGACCCCGGAGAGTGATGGGAATCACTCTCCGGAGTCGCTGTTTTTTATTCTTTGTTCACTGTGTTGACGTGGCAGAAAAGGCTCCGCAGGGCAATGAGTCCTATTTTCCGGTCAAGAACATCGTCGGCAGAAATTTCTTCTTGACAAGGCGGCGGGGATAGCATATAATGCAATCGTTCTAAATAGAACAATACATTACAGGAGGTATCTATGAACTTTTGGGATCATCACAAAGCCATTACCTGCTACTATGAGCTGCTGATGTCATCCGTATGTCAGAAATATCAGCTCCGGCAGATGGAGTATGATATCCTGATGTTTTTATACCATAATCCTCAGTACCATACCGCCGCAGATATTGTACGGGTGCGCAATTCCACCAAATCTCATGTCTCCACCTCACTGAAAGTGCTGGAGGAGCGGGGACTGATCGAAAAAAAGGTCGCCGACGGGAACAAAAAGCATATCGATGTCTATCTGTCCGCGTCGGCTCAGCCGATCATCGCCGAAGGGCTTGAGGCTCAGCGGCAGTTTGCCAGAGATATGTTTCAGGGACTCTCAGAGCCTCAGATCACAGCTTGTAAACAGGCATTCCAGAAGATATGCGACAACGCAGAAGAATGCCTCAAAATAAAAGGAATGACACATCATGAATCATAAAACCTATCAACCCAAAATGCCCGACCTGATGGAGGCGGTGTTCGATGCCGCCTATCTGATCTTTGATCTCATCGCAGGCATCCTCTTTTTTTCACGATGGCTCAGGGCCGCAGCCTTTTTTCTCCTATATGGCGTCCTGACCCTGACCCTCTGCGGCGGTGATGCCTTCCATCTGGTGCCCCGGATCATCCGGGCCGTGCGAGGCAGCAGCGACCGGATCAAAAAGCAGCTCGGCATCGGGCTGCAGGTCTCTTCCATCACCATGACGGTATTCTATATCATCCTGCTGTATGTCTGGAAGGCCACCTTCCCTCAGCTTCAGGCTTCCGTAACTGTGGAAGTCCTGATCTGGCTGTCCGCCATCCTGCGCATCCTGATCTGCCTGCTGCCCCAGAACAACTGGTGTACCGATGAGGGCAACCCCACCCTGTCCATCCTGCGCAACGCGGTGTTTGCCCTTACCGGCCTCGGCGTCATCATCCTGTACGCCATCTCCGGCAACACCGGCGACTACCATATGACCCGGATGGTGGCAGCCATCCTTATTTCCTTTGGCTGCTACCTGCCTGTGACCCTTTTCAGTAAGACCAAGCCCAAAGTGGGCCTGCTGATGATCCCCAAGACCTGCTCCTATATGTGGATCATCGCCATGGGTCTGCAGCTTCTGTGACTGTGTTACAGATGTGGCTTCAAGCACCAGTCAATCGGCAGAATGAAGAAAACGGTATTCTAAAGGTATTGTATTTCAGACAGCGACCCTTCAGGGTGTAGATCGTAGACTATCCGATAATATTATCATAAAACCTCTGCAGCACCATTGCCAATTCCTCTGGAGACTCTATGTTTGCTTCATGACCTGTTTTCAAAAGCTCATGGAAGTGGGAATCGCTCAAATAACTGGCAAGTTCCTTTGAGGCTTTTTTGTTTGCGTTGTCCTTTTCTCCACAAACGATCAATGCCGGACAGGACACCTTATATAATGAATCCCTGAGATCCAATTCCGCCATCGTGCCGCACAAGCGGATCACATCTGCTTTTTGAAGCCGAATTGCTTGAACATTGCATTCGGCATAACGTGAAGCAGCAGATTCTGGAACTTCAATAACTTTTCTGGTATTTTATATTGTGCTGCAATTAGCACCAGTGCCTTTACTTTGTCCGGGTGGTCTATCGCATAATTAAGTGCCAGAACCGCACCCAAGGAAAGCCCGCACAAAACGATCTCATTATTTTCCTTGTCGCACCTTCCTGAGAATGCAGCATACAGCTCCCCATAGGTGGCCGCCTTTGCCCTCCAGCATCTCTGCCAGACTCAAGCTGACGCTGCTGTCCGAGACCTTCGTTTCTTTTATTACTCGGTCCCAACTGTCTGGTTTTTGTCCTAGCCCATGCAAGTATAAAAACTTCATCTGTTTTCCGCTTTCCTTCACACGTCCTGCTGCATTGCCGATCTCGCTGCTGCAGCCCATCACAAATCAGATGTGCTCTGGTTTTTGTGTGGTTTTTCAGATGCCTGTTTGCCCGGCAACTGGAAGTTATGTCAATGCAAACTCAATCTCATCAAGTTTATTTGTTATTGCGTTCTTGCTCCCTGTCTCCTTAAAGCCTATTCGACGATAGAGTCTCTCAGCATTTATATTATTCTCAAGAATCCACAGCGTAGGGGGTATCCGTACATTGGCCTACTGCGTATAGTAACAATTTCGTTCCATGACCCATGTTTTGCATATCTGGAAGAATATAAAGATCCTCTATTAAATCCTTTGTTACAGAAACAACCCCTATTGGTTTTTCTTCTACAAGCATATAGAGCTTTGTTCCGTTGTTCATCTTGTTCCTCAAATACTCCCGTTGCCGATCTGGCGTATGTGTTTCTATGAAATCAGGAGAACAAAATGCACGATGCGATTCCTTCCAGGATATTGAATGGATGGTTGCGGCTTGAAGAAGATTTGTTTCATTTACAGGTACTATCATACTTATCTCCACAAATTCCGAGTTGTCGGTTTCAGTATACCACACTTTTTCCCGGCGGAACAGATACCGAAAACCAAAAATGCCCCCGGAGGGCTTGTTGCGGCTCTCCGGGGGCATCCTATGTGCGTTGTGCCTTGGCGCACACGACCTCTGAAGCGTCCACTCGGGAGAGCTTTCCGGCTTGTCCCGTTTTGGCACTTTTTTCAACGGCCCGGTTCCATGTTACAATAAGAAAAAACGAAACCGGGTGATCTTTTGGAATTTTATGGCACCATCGGCCCCGCCTGTGCCCAGCCGGAGACCTTGCAGCACATGGTGGAAGCCGGCATGACCGGCATTCGCATGAACCTTTCCCACGGGCCGCTGGCGGCGCACACCGACTGGCTGGCCATGATCCGCGCAGCCGGCATCCGCCAGCTGCTGATCGACCTGCAGGGGCCGGAACTGCGCATCGGCACGCTGACCCGCCCCTTGTGCTGGAGACGGGTCAGAGCCTCCGGCTGGGGCAAGGGGGTGTCCCTTGCCCAGCGGCGCTGGTGCAGGCGGCCCGGCCGGGACAGGATCTCCTGCTGGATGACGGCAGGCTCTTTGTGCAGGTGGCCGGAGCCGACGGCGCTGCCCTGCAGTGTACCGTGGTGCGGGGCGGCACCCTGCAAAGCCGCAAAAGCCTTGCAGCGCCGGGGCTGGAGGTAGCCTCCCCCCACATTGACGGAGGAGGATCTGCAAAACCTGCAGCTGGCGGAAGCCTGCGGCGTTACCGGGGTGATGCTGCCCTTCGTGCAGGGTGCCGAGGACATCCGCACCCTGCGCCGGGCGCTGGAACAGGCCGGGGCCGGACAGATCCGCATTTTTGCTAAAATCGAGAACCTTGCGGGGGTGCGGACCCTGCCGGAGTTCCTGCCTCTTGTGGCTGAAGTGGTCATTGCCCGCGGGGACCTTGGCAACGCCATGCCCCTGTGGGAGCTGCCCCGGTGCCAGAAACAGCTTTCGGCAGTCTGCCGGTCTGCCGGGGTGCCCTTTATGGTGGTGACCCAGATGCTGGACAGTATGTGCAGCCGGGCGGTACCCACCCGCGCCGAGGTCAGCGACATCTACAACGCTGTGGCAGACGGTGCTTCCAGCGTGATGCTCACCGGAGAGACCGCCGCCGGGCAATACCCGGTGGAAGCCATGGAGTATCTTGTGCGCACTGCCCGCACCGCCTTGGAATAACCAAAACGAACCAAAAATGGATTGTGCCTCTCACAAAACGCCCAATTATCGCAAGGCAAGAAATTAGTGCAACATGAAAACAGCATATTTGCGATATGCAATTCAACGCTGTTGCTGTTGCATTAAAGAGTTGAATTGCTATATTTCAACAACGCTTCCAGATCTTCTTCCGGCGTTGTAATCGGCGCGATGCCATAGTTTTCTACCAGATAGTTAAGGACATTCGGTGAAATGAATGTCGGCAGCGTGGGGCCAAGGCGGATATTCTTAATGCCCAGATACAGCAGCGTCAGCAGAATGCAGACCGCCTTCTGTTCGTACCAGGAAAGCACCATGGACAGCGGCAGGTCGTTCACGCCGCAGCCAAATGCGTCGGCAAGGGCAACGGCAATTTGAATGGCGCTGTAGGCATCGTTGCACTGTCCGACATCCATCAGACGGGGCAGACCGTCGATGGTGCCAAGGTCAATGTCGTTGAAGCGGTACTTGCCGCAGGCAAGGGTCAGCACTACGGTATCGGCAGGCGTCTGCTTTACAAACTCTGTGTAGTAGTTGCGGCTGGGGCGTGCGCCGTCACACCCGGCCACCAGGAAGAAGTGCCGGATCGCCCCGGACTTGACCGCCTCAATGACCTGATCTGCCACCCCCAGCACCGTGCCCCGGGCGAAGCCGGTCATGACCGTGCTGCCGCCGTTGATGCCGGTGAACGTCCTGTCCGCGGAATAGCCGCCCAGCTCCAGAGCCTTCTCAATAACCGGCGTGAAGTCCTTGTCCGCTCCGACGTGGGTCGTTTCCGGGTAGGAGACCAGCGAAGTAGTGAACACCCGGTCCGCATAGCTGGCCTTCGGCGGCATCAGGCAGTTGGTGGTAAACAGCACCGGGCCGGGAATGGCCGCAAATTCCTTCTGCTGGTTCTGCCACGCCGTGCCGAAATTGCCCTTGAGCTGGGCATACCTTTTCAGTTCCGGGTAGCCGTGAGCGGGCAGCATCTCGCCGTGGGTATAGATGTTGATGCCCTTGCCCTCAGTCTGCTCAAGGAGGAGCTTCAGGTCGTGCAGGTCGTGCCCGGAGACAACAATGAACGGCCCCTTTTCTACGGTCAGCGGAACGGTAACAGGTATGGGCGTTCCGTAGCTTTCGGTGTTGGCCTTATCCAGAAGTGCCATACACTTGAGGTTTTTCTCGCCAACCTCCATTACGATCGGCAGCAGTTCCTCCATGCCCCAGTCCTCGCCAATGGCGAAGAGTGCCTTGGCAAAAAAGCGATTCACCTCGTCATCGGTATACCCCAAGACCATGGCGTGATGCGCATAAGCTGCCATGCCGCGCACGCCAAACAGAACAAGGGATTTCAGGCTTCGGATATCCTCATCGGCGCCCCAGAGCAGGTTCATGTCGTAGTCACTGGTGCGTCCGCAAGGGGCAGCGCAGCTCGAGCAGTCGGGTACCAGCTGTGCTTTTTCGGCGTGTACCCGGCCGATCAGCTCCCGAATCGTTTTTTCGTTGAAGTTCACATTGGTGACCGTGGTGAAAAGTCCCTCGATCATCAGACGCCATGCCTCCGGCGTCGCCTGCATACCGCCGTCCGTGGCTCTGGCCAGCCCAATCAGAGCGCCGGTCAGTTCATCCTGAAGCTGTGCGACATCGGCAGTCTTGCCGCACACCCCCGCTTTTCCGGTACAGCCGGTGCAGGCTGCCGTCTGCTCGCACTGAAAACAAAACATTTTACGTTCCATCTTGAGTTCCTCTCTATTTGCTTAATCCAGAATTTTCCCGTCAATGGAGATGGTCACCACCTGCCACGGAATGAATTTTCCGCTGGCCTGAAGCGCCTTTTTCGCTGCCATCTCCAAGCCGCCGCAACAGGGCACCTCCATGCGGAGGATGGTCACGCTCTGGATGTCGTTGCTGCGCAGGATCTCGGTGAGCTTTTCGCTGTAATCCACAGCGTCCAGCTTCGGGCAGCCGATGAGGGTCACTTTGCCCCGCATAAATTCCTGATGGAAATTAGCGTAGGCATAGGCCGTGCAGTCCGCTGCAATCAGGAGTTTTGCCCCCGCAAAGTAGGGCGCATGGATGGGTGCCAGCTTGATCTGCACCGGCCAGTTGCGGAGGCGGGAGACCGGCTGCACGGGGGCAGAAGCCACACTTTCGGCCGCCTCCGGCTGTTCCAGCATCCGCATCCGGGAGCCGGGGCAGCCGCCCTCGTGGAGGTGCTTCATCTTTTCCTGCAATTCCTTTTTCTTTTTTGTTCTCCTGCACTGCCGCCTCATCGTAAGCGGGGGCTTCCCGCTCTTCAAAGGTGATGGCTCCGGTGGGACAGCCCGGCAGGCAATCGCCAAAGCCATCGCAGAAATTCTCCCGCACCAGCTTTGCTTTGCCGTTGATGATGTCGATGGCTCCCTCGTGGCAGGCGGTTGCACAAAGCCCGCAGCCGTTGCATTTTTCTTCGTCAATATGGATGATCTTCCGAATCATATCTATACTCTCCTGTTGTGGGTGTTTTTGCATTTGCAGCCTTATTATAGTATACTAAGGCTATCTTGTCTGTTTGAATTCTAACAAGGAGAGCCTTTATGCAAAAATATTTGCCTGTTCTGCGGAGCTGCCCCTTCTTTACCGGGCTTACCGATGATGAAATCCTGTCCATCCTGCACTGCGTCAGTGCGGCGAAAATCACCCGTCCCCGGGGCTCCTATATCTTCCGTGCCGGAGATTCCACAGAGGTCATGGGGCTCATGCTGTCCGGTTCCACCCTTGTGATCCAGGAGGATCTTTGGGGACACCGCAACATCCTGTCCAAGTGCAATACCGGGGACTTTTTTCGGGGAGCCTTACGCCGCCACCCCCGGTGCCATCCTGAACATCAGTGTGGTGGCAGAGGAGGATTGCGAAATTCTGCTGCTGAACGTCAAGCGGCTGCTCACCTCCTGCACTGTCTGCGTAAATCGAGATTTGAACGGAAGGCACTGTGCCTTTGTCAGATATGCTCAGCTTTCAATTTCAGGGCTGTACAAAGCAAAATCCAGTAAGAATGAATCTCCGCAGTCAAAAAATCGGGCAGGGCTTATAACCAAATTTATCCCGGATCAGCGCAATATTGTTCAGGTGCCGGTCCTGATTCAGAAAAAGCGCATCTACCTCAAACAATGTCGTAAGATATGCGCCCATATTCTGCATTCTGGTTGCCTCTCCCATTGCATCCACAAGAAGCCGGATTCTCTCTTTTTTAGGCTTGTCCTGCGGTTAAATTCTTCCAGATAGCCTGTTCCCAGACTGTTCTTCAAGATTGTATTTGCAGTAACAAGGCTCTCATCTTCCCTTTTGAAATTCTCACTCACCGAGACCACTCGTTTCAAGCCATGAACCTCAGCCGTATCAACCCAGTAATTTGCC
>VOFC01003823.1_pt1 | contig 26679 bp, 44 predicted proteins | sample 5384161 | NCBI WGS metagenome assembly VOFC01 (sample SAMN12384722, study PRJNA508395) | human gut metagenome | isolation source: healthy gut B | host: Homo sapiens | reverse complement strand
ATAACACCATAATATGTTAATGATACAGCTAAAATTAAGCAAATGAGAATTATTAAAAATGATAAAAATTTGTTTTCTTTTTTTACTTTGATTCTATTATTTACATTATTAACCTTTTTGTTCATTAACATTATTTATTTGTTTCAATAGTCGCTTGAACATTTTCTCTTTCTCGATCCAAGAAAGGAATGTTTTGATTATTCATGTATTTCTCACCAACTTTGTCTTTATTTTACGGATATAACTTGTTGATTAATACTGTTTGTATTAATTGTTTTATTACCTTTACTTGAGTGAGCTGGTGTATTTGAACTTAATATTTTATCATTTTGGAGTATCATTTACAACATGAGAAGCAACTTACTCTAGTTGGGATAATCCATATGTTTTCCAACTCCAACGCTGCTGCTTTCTCCATTAAAGGATGCTTTTTAACTTTCATATTTTGACTAACTACTTCACGTTTTCCTCAGCCAACTTTATTTATGGCTTCTTTTTATCTTCTTTTGTTTTTTAATAGTAAAAATGAATAAATCATGAAACTACCACCAGTAAAGAAAAAATAGTGCAAATATTAAATTGAGCATAACTTCTTGTAATTGTTATTGTATATTTTGTTTCGTTTAAGTCTCCAAAATTTGATGTTACAACTATAGTATTTTTCCCTTTGCTTAAAACTTGTAGGCCATCGTTTCTTATAGTTACATTCTCATCTTTTAGGTATAGCCATTACATATATTTCATTAATATTGTAAGGAATTGTAACTTTGTATTCCAAGGTTTCAGGATTAAATGTAAACGGATAATTAACTATTTTTTTAATTCGCTTAATTTAGTGTCAACTTCTTTTTCACCATTTGGTTTAGTGATAATCAAACTTACTGTTGCTGTTTGATCAAAAAGTGTTTCTTAAAACTAACTCTACAACATTTTTTCCGTCTGCTAAAGTACGCTTACCTAAACCTATTATCGTTATTCCCTCAGCAGCTGTTGCATTAATATTTACTTCGGTTGTATCTTGATTAACAGTTACATAATATATTCCATTTTCATTTGTTATTTGAAAATTATCAACTGTTAAACTTGTTAATCTTAAAGGAGCTATATATTGTGTAGTTGTAGTTGTTATTTTTCAGTAACATTGTTACTTGCAGCAGTAGTTATTTTTTTTGTTGTCGTTGTTTTCGTTATATGATCATTAATTTTAAAACTTCCAGTTGCATTATTAATTCCACTTATGTTTTCAAAATTTGAATCACTTGCCTCTATTCCAGAAATAGTCAAAGATCCACTTCCAACAGCAGTTGTTTTTAAAGTAACTGTTCCTATGGAGAAAGAATTTGATTTCATTGTATCAGTGTATAAATCTATTACACCATTACTACCTTCCCACCATCCAGCCAGAACCTGCTTGAAAACTTTCAAAAGATGCATTTCCAGAAACATTTATTTTTCCATGAAAACTTGATATTTCTGTTCCACTTGCAGTTCCTGTTAAAGTACATTTAGTTGTATTTCCAACTTCAACATTATTACATTTAACGCTTACTCTAAAACTGCCAGCAGCTTGAACACTATTTGGTAAAATTAATGCTAAACTTAAACATGATCAATCCTACTAAAAGTTCTACCTTTCATATTTTTTTTCCTTCTTATTAATGCAATTATCAGTACCAGTATAACTATAGGTACTATAAATAAATAATAATTAATTTTGTTTTCTTCTTTGTTATAAATAATAACCTCATTAAATTCATTGTCACCATAACTTAAATATGTTGACTTTATTTTTCCAGTATATGTAATTTTGCCTATTTCAAATTTTCCTTTTTTGAAAGTGTCGGTGTATAAAAGAATTTTGTTATTTTCATAATCTCCTAAAAAGTCATTTGTAGCTTCAAATTTTTTTTATATTACCATTCAAATGATATTCTATTGCACTAACTTCAAAATTGGAAGTTGCATACATTATACATTCCTGAACTTTGCCACTCTTTTTGCAATCATATTCAATACCTTCTGCAAAACAAAGTTGTAGGAATAAGTGATAATAACAAAATCATTATTTTCATCATATATCACTTATCCTATCTCTTACAAAACTATATAATTTAGAAACATCTGCAACTTTTATATCAGTTTGTTTTCTAATTCTTGCAGCATTTAAACTAGATTTATCAAGGTTAGTTTTTCCTCTAACATAGTTATAAAGCATTGATACATCAAATACATTTATTTTTCCATCTTTGTTTAAATCACCTATTATAGAAATAGTATATGTTTCTCCTCCATTAACAAAAGCATGCCCGTTCCTATTTCAGTTACTTTACTAGTTATATTGTTCTTATTCTTATCAAGGATTACATAATTATTAACTAAACCATTTAAGTTGAACAAGAATTCAGTTTTGCTCAAAGACTTTTTATTCATGCTTAGTACACTTATAGTAAAATCATCATAATTTACTGAATATGTATTTGAAGATAGTCTTTGTCTTGTTGTAACCTTAATTACTTTAGTAAAATCCTTATTTCCAATTTTTAATTCACAAGAACCTATTCCATTCACTTTAATTCTACCATCATCTAATACTTTTACTATTTCTTCATTTGATGAAGTTATCTTAATATTACGATCTGTATAATCCACTGGTTCAATAACATAGTTTATTGTTTTATATTCTCCATTAAACAATGTAACTTCATCATTTATCTCCATATTATCAATAATAGTTTTAATATTATTTACCTTTTTATATTCATAAACTTGTTTAGTAACTTTACTATAAGGTAAACCATTAATACATAAATAGAAATCAAGATCTCCTGCTATTAGTTTTCCGGTTTTAAATGTTGTTTTTGAATAAAGTTGCTCCATAGAAATCTGTTTCTTCAATGTCAGTTTTACCTCGTCAACTAACCTTAAGCCCTTGTATGCTTTTATAGAATAAACATCTTTCTTAGTTTTTATCATATGTTGTGCTAAAAGTATATGAACCCTTAGCTCCATCAGCATCATATATATAAGCATTTCCATAATCAACTACTGGTTCAATAGTAGACTCATTATTTAATGTTACTTTATAATAATTTCTATCTATTGTGAATGATAATTTGTTGGATGTTGAGAATGAACCATCAGCTTCATAATATGCTAATTCAACTGTATATTCTCCAGTTCTTGCTGCAAAAGGAATGATGTTAATGTAATATTTTCCTTCTTCAGAAACCTTGTTAACAATTTTAAATGAGTTAGTTATTTTGTCTGATGCAATATCACTGTAAACGAGATTATTTTCAGCGTCATATATTCTTGCTTTTAAGTTATTTAAATCATTTCCAGTAAGAACAGTATTTACATCAAATGTATAACTCATATTATCCATATCAGCATAAATTGGAGAATTATTTGCTGTCATATTAGATAGTTTTATTTCTTTATAATTAGAATTCATAATATAATCAACATTTTGGGTATATTTGTAGTCCATATTTTTCTTGATAAGTTAACTCTACTTGATAATTACCTGCAGTTATATTTGTTCTTCCATAGTATTTTATTTTTTTATAACATCATCATATTTTTTTCAATAGTAAATTTGTTTGTTACGTCTTTTTCCATCAGTTGACTTAACTACTACATTCATATCTGATGCAAAAATATCATAATCACTTGAATAATAGATTTCAAAGACACTATCGACATTGTTATGTAATCTTCCATCTACGGCATCAGTTATAATCTTTGTTTCCTTGATTGTAAAGTCTTTCTTATAGTCTCCTACAACAAATGATGTTTCTTTTTTCTAGACGATATCCGTCCATGTCATAATAAGTAATAACTTTATATGTACCTGGTGTAACTGCATTTTTCATAGCTTATATTCAACATCAAGTTGAAAAGTGAAGTTTTACTATTTGATGCAGTAATCGTAAATGATGATGTTACATCGTTGTTTTCTTCATCAAGAATTCTTGTATTTTTACTGAATAAATGTTTATTTGAATCAGCATCAATATGACTATCACTTATTTGAATATTTGGTATATCTTCAGTTTCTATTTCAAATTGTACTTTACCAACAGTATTTGGATATAACGGATTTGGGTTATAAGTTGGTGCTTTAAAGTTGAAGTTGAAATAAGTTTGATTTACTTTAAATACAAGTGAATCACTGACAGAAGTTTTATTATTAGAATATTCCATTGTAATCATATATTTACCACTAGGAATTATTTTACTAGCAGAATAATCTATTTCTAGATTATGTGATGTGTTAAAATCACTTCTACTATAATTAAAGTATTGTTCATAACCTATAGTTCCATCTTCATTAGTAATTTTTATTTTCAAATCTTCATTAGAATAATCAATTCCATGTACTTTTACCGGTATATATATTTTTCCTACTTTATTGGTAAACAAGTTATCAACTACTAAATTTTCATTTATTTTTGAATAAATTAAAGTGTTTTGTTTATCAAAAAATGATGTTAGCATATTCTCCTTTGACCTCAAAATTATATACACGATATTCAGTGTTACTATAATAAATAACCAAAGAATACGTACCTTCATTTAATTTCATTTCATTGCTTAAATTATTCTTTAAAAGCTAGTTTTAAAAATACCACTAGTTTTTGTGTCATTAGTTGCAGTAAAACGATCATTGTAATTTGTTCCAATAGTTGGATCACATGTTCCATTTATGCAATCTTTGTTTATAGACCATGAAGCTAGTTTATCAAATGGTGAATCGATTTTTTTGCTGTTATTGTTACATCTGATAAATTATTGTAAAAACCATCTATTTTAATCATAGTACCATTGTCATTATATTTACTACTAATATCTACGTTTTCAATTTTCCAGTTAAATAAACTTTTTAATGATCTACCATAATCCGTTAGTTCATATTCACTTTCCGCTGAATGATACTTGACTTTTATAGTATAAACACCATCCATATCTACCTTGTTATCAATAAGTTCAATAATCACTTTTCCAGTATAACTTGGTCCTGTTGTCAAATCCCAATTATCGCGAATTTTAAACATACGATTTTCAGCATCTTCACTGGATACATCAACGTATTTTTCTTAACGTTTTATCATAATAGTAGATAGTGTATTCAACATTATCTAATTCATTTTCTAAGATATTTTTTGTTGAAATGTCATAGTTTATGAACATTCCCTCATCACTTATTTTCGGATCACGATTGCTTAATATTAAAGTATATTCCTCTTCAGATACAGAAAAATCAATATTTTTTTTGAATTAAATCATTATCACCATCTTGATATGATAAAGTTAAAACGTATTGACCAACTTCTGCTTTATTTCTAATATTTGTCAATAAGAATTGATATTCCGATAATTCATCATCAATTTTATTAATTTCATATGAATAAGTAAACATAGCTTTACCAGTTGAATCTTTGAACGTCTTGTTTTGACTATCTAAAACTAATTTTTTCACTAGTAGTACCAACTCTTTTGCATAACAATACTAGGTACTATATTGCTTAAGGTTATCTACATAGTATGTGTTAGTGTTTATAGTAACAGTTTTTTCAACGTTTTTGGCATATATGATTGTTTGGTCATCTACTAGTTCAATATTATAGTATTTTCCAGAAATATTAAATTCTTTTTCACATGTATCAGTTATTCCATCTTTTGTATAAGTAATAACTATTTTGTAATCACCTACACTAATCTTTCCAGGTGTAATATTTAACTTTATTTTTGAGATAGCAGATGTTGCTTCTACAGGCATATTATATTCTTCTTCAACATCAAATTTACTAGTCACGTCAACATAATTATTTTCGTTTTTTTGATAAATTTTAACATTAAAACGGCTATTGCCTGAAGAGTCAGTATCACTGTAAATGTATTTAGTGTTTAAATCAAATACTATATTTCCGTTTACATTGTAGTACGCTTTATTTTCATCATTTCTTACATTGCTTTTGAACAACGTTGCTAATTTCTAAATCATAATCAGGTTCAGAATAAGAAATTGAAGTCATATGAACATTTTGTAGCCACATTTCTGGATATAAGTCTTTACTAATTGTAGCTTCTACTTCTTCGCCTGTTATTGGATCAACTGTATTTTTATTTATATATCCAATTGCTTCCATTGTATCGTATTTTGTGTAAACATAATATGTTCCTTTTGGAACTTCAGTTTTAGGTAATATAGTTATTGCACGATCAACATTATTTAAATTATCATAATCAACTTTTATATCAAATAGTTTTGTTAATTCCTTACCTTCTATTTTTTTACCATTTATTTCATATACCTTATATTCACCACTAAAAGTTCCACGGATTATGTTTCCATTGGCATCATAAACAAACTTCGTTACTAGATATCCATACATATCTGATATTTCGATTTAAACTCCGTAAGTGACATTGTTGCATTGGCAGTTTTAAGTGTTCCATCAACATTATATAGATCATAAACAACATCAATATCGGTTCCTGCTGAATTTGATTTAAATGATTTAATTAACATTTTGTTTTTTGCTCCATCATTATCAGTGTGAAAGAAATTATCATCACTGCTAACAAAATTTCCATTGAGTCAAATTTATAGCAACTTAGAAAGTTTGAACCCCCACAAGTTGGGAATTTTTCATCAATTTCATATAATGTGGCAAAATCGTTATAAGTCATTTCTTTTGTTTCAAATGCACTTCCGTTTATAGATACGTTAAAATTAACTTTGCCTGTTCCAGCATTATAACTATTTAAACGAATTTGATAAGAATTAACATCATAATATTTAAGTATTTCATTACCACTGCTATCCACTAAAGGGTTACCATCTTGATCTTTTTCAACATCAACGTGATGATCAAAGATTCTTGTAGAAAGTGTACCTTCAGTTCTAGTTTCAACCTTTTTTCCACCCTTAATCAAATATAATCCCAAATAGTATTCATATCTTTTATTTCCTGGTGGTAATGTTGTGGAACTTAGTTTATCGTTGCTATCCAAGTGTTTATCAAATTGACTTGTAAGATAATAATCAGTATTTTGATCATAAATTTCAAATTTTATAGCTTGTTCACTAGAATCTTCAAACGGTAAAAATAATTTTATATACGCCTGTATATTTTTCAAGAGTATTGTCATAGTCGACCGTACATTTTATTTCTCCTTTTAATGTACTTGTCGCAGTGTATTGACAAGATAATTTGAAACCATCCTTTTTCTCCACATACACCACCTTCACATGTTTTTGTATCATTATTTTTTACGATATATGGTTGGAAGTTTTCAAATTCTTCTTCTCTAACGCCTTCATACGTATATGTTTTTGTTATTATTCCACCAGATAATGCGAAAATAGTTAGATTTTTATTGTTTAAAGTTTTTACTTCTTCCGCCACTAAACAATTCATCTTATATATTAAATTTCCATCTGCCGTATAACCATAATTGGTTGTAAGTTTTGTGTAGGCATCCGCATATTTTGTTTTGAAAGTTGATACATCTTCTGTTTGACTTACTCCGTTTAGTGAATAAGTTATATTTTTTTGCCGTTATAGCCAGTAATTACAAGTGAATCACTGTAGTTATATATAACAAGACCATCAGCATTTACTACTACATCATTGATATTTGCACGTTCATATTTAGTTTGAAATTCATTTATGCTTTGAGTATATTTAGTATTATTAACTGAATACGTAACATTTGAGTTTTTTATGGATTCTATGTTTAAAAACATAATTTATATCCATCATTTGTCTTACATATCTATGAGATTCTGAACTTTTTTCTACTAATTTTTATATTTTTAAGGCCAACAGTAAAACTCGTTTTTTTAGATACTGTTGATGGTTCGAATTCATCATCAGTATGAGTAACTGTTACCTCATATACTCCAGATCGTGGTCGGCTGAATATTCCGGTTTTATTTCTTATATATATTTTTTCTCTTATTTTTAGTAATTGTAAACTTAGAATTTGTCACATTAGAATTATTATATTTTATAGTTACATTAAAATCATCAAGATTGTTTGACGAAACTTTGTTATACATTTGGTCTGCTAAGCCTTTTAAATCAAGTTCCCAACAGTTTTCCTCATTTGAATATCCATGTGTGTTGCTTGTTATGATTGGATCAGTTATTTCAAAGTAGTTATAGTATCCATATACAGTAAAAGATACTGATGTTTTTGATGAAGTGTATCTACTATTTGTTATTGTGGCTTTATACGAACCAACACTTGGATTATCTCCACTTCTTTTTAATTTGATATATAATGTTTTTCCTGTTTTATATTTATCTACAACAGACTATTTGTATCAACTACACCATTAGGTCCAGTTATTTTCAAAGTGTAGATATTTTCAGCATAATCAGCATTTGATACTTTAATTGTTACACTGTCAATTTTATCTCTATATAGTGTGGTAGAGTTTACCGTGTTTTTAGTCTCTACGGACGCACTTAGTGCTGCAGACGCATACAATGCTGCACCCTTTTGAGTTAAATTGACATTCAAAACCTCGCCTATTTTGTTTGGATAAGCTAAAGATAAAGAGTTTTTCACTATTGTTGTTAATGCTAACTCCTATAAAATAAACAAATATAAAAGTTATAATTGTAAATAGTTTAACAGCATAACTTTTCATATCATTCACATCCTATACTAAAATTATAACATCTCCTATAATTCATGTAAACCAAAAACACGACAAAAATCGACAATTATATTCATTATTTATTATGTTGCATTTTTTTTTTTTAGTCTTTTTTTCCTTGTGATTAAACTAGAATTCATTTATAATTGTTTTAGGGTGGTGTGCTTATGTATTGTAAAAAAATGTAATCATTTGCTTGATGAAAGTAAAAAAAAATTTGCCATCATTGTGGCTATGACAATTCCTTAGAGGAAAATAATAAATTAAAAAAAGAAATGAAAACCGCAAAAAAGAAAACAAATAAGCATTCCATAGTTATTATGATATTATTAATATTTATTGCTGTCACAATCTCTTTAATAATAACTTACACAATAAAAGATATAAAAAAAAGAACCTATTCCTAATATGACTAGTTCTACTACTACGGAAGAAATGAAAACAAAAAAAGTTTAAATATGATAGTTTAATTATGGAATATCCAGATAACTTTGGAGTTGCTTCTAATGTAATATTTCTTAAAGACAATTCGAGTATAAATATTGAAATTAATAAGATAACATTTGAGGAATACAATAATTACTGCGAATTAAACGAACATTTAACTAGTAAAATAGGAGAAATTGAAAGTATCACTTTTGCAGATGATTCTTATTATGCGCATCTTTTCCAAGTTGATAATAAGTATTATATAATAAAAAGTTAACTATATTAACGATACAACAGTGTATACCGAAAATATACAACTAGCAATTTCAAAATTTTAAACACATTGAAAAAGAAATGAAAAATCATTTCTTTTTTTAGTTCATATATATAATCAGCATATTTGCAAACATTTTCCGAATGCGTAACTATAATAACACATTTTCCAGCCTTAGCCTGTTTTTTAAATATTTCCATAATATCTTTTTTTTTTCAGTTTGAGGATCTAAGTTTCCTGTTGGCTCATCAGCTATTATAATACTCGGATTATAAAAATACTTCGAGCAATAGAAACTCTTTGTTGCTCTCCTCCTGATAATTTTAATATTCTTCTATTAGCATAACTTTCATCTAATCCTACACTTTTCATAAGTTCTAAGGCTTTCTCGCGTTTTTTAGTTTTCATTCCATTGATATTCATTGATAACATAATGTTTTCAATTGCTGTTAAAGATGGTAAAAGATTATAACTTTGGAATACAATTCCAATATCGGTATTACGATATTTATCCAAATTAGTTTTCTTAAGTTCTTTATCTTTGTAAAGAATACTTCCTTCATAATTGGTTTCAAGTCCACTTATAAGAGATAAGAATGTAGTTTTACCGCTTCCACTTTTTCCTTTAATAACATATAATTTTCCTGTACAAAATTCATAATCAATATTCTTAAGAACATATTCGTCCTTTTTGGCATCTTTATATCTATATGATACATTTTTTAGTTTTAGTATACTCATTATCCTCTCTCCTTTAATATGGTAAGCGGTTTAAATCTATTTATGGATACGATCGCTACAAGAGATGATGTTATCGTTAAAATTATAAGTGAATATAGCATTGATGTTATTACTTTAATATCTACAACAGCTTTTATCGAATCCACTTTAACAATTGATTGATTTGGTTTAAAATCTTGTTTTCCGTGATTACCAAAATTATCATTAACTTTATTGTTAGAGTTTTTCTTGTTCAGTAATTTCATTTTCTAATAAGTTATTAGCAACATTTACACTTAATGTAGAACCAATACCTGTTCCAATAACAAATGAACATATAGCAACTATAAATATTTCTAAAACAAATTGAAGAGATACTAGGCTTTTTTTCATACCAATAGTTCTTAATACACCTATTTCATACTTTCTTTCTCTGATGATTAAAGTGTTTATAAGTACAAGAATTGAACCACCAATAATCATTGTTATAATTAAAAAGTATTTGCAAAGTTTTCTAGATTTTTTATTGATGATAAACTTTCTTCAATTTCTTCTTGATTTGTAGTTATTGTGTAATAATCACTTAAACCTTTTCGCTTACTTCAGCAGTGAATGCTTCAATAGCATCGCTAGAAGTTAAAATAAATGTTGGTGTAATTGTTGCAGTTAAAGAACTATTTCCATCAAGTATTTTATTTACAACAGTTGAGTTAGTAATTATTGTATTAGCTGAATCGGAAAACATTTTGGTTAAATCATTAGCTGAATCACTTTGCTCTTCATAAATACCAGTTATAGTAAGTTTATAAGTTTTTTTTAGAGTTTTTAGGATCAACTATAGTAATTGTATCACCAACATTTAAGCTGTTTATTTCGGCTAGTTCACTTGAAATAACACAAGAATCACTTTCAAAATCTTCCGATATACTTCCTTCAGTAATTTTATATTTTCCATTAATAAATTCACTCATGGACGCATAATCACTGTAACCTATTAAAGAGAAAGCGCCATCTTGAGCTTTTTTCATTATAGATTTTTTTGGTTTTTTTAGTTGTTGTTTTTGTTTGTTCATTTGGTGGAGCATTTCCAAATGGTCCGCCATTTTAAAACTCTTAGTTTCAGTCTTAGTCTCAGTTGTTTCTTTAACAAGCGAATCTGTTGCTTCCGTTAAAGATGCAGCATCTACTCTTAAATTATATGTGTAATAATATGATGAAACGTAGACACTGTTGGCATAATTTTTTATTTCATCAAGCGTTACTGATTCAATATTATTAAAAGCATTTATTTTATCCTCTTGAGAATCGCTTTCATCAAGATGTTCCATAAGTTTATCCCTATTCATGCTAATGTTAGCTTCAACACTATTTTTACTTTCATAAGACTTAACAATATTACTTGCACTCTTTTTAATAGCAAAAGTAATAGATAGAATTGATGCAATAACAATAAATATTAGACCTAGTAATATATTACGCATTTTGTTTCGGCTTATATTTGTAAGCGCATTTTTAAATATATACATTATTTCATCTCCCAAAATAAATATATTAAATTATTTTGAAATATTTATGAAATAAAAAAGAGGTTTGTGTGAAAAACTTCTAAATGTTAATTTAAGCAATTCTAAATGCTGGAGAAATTCCATTTTCACCATCAGCAGATATTCCAGTCCAATAACCAACACTATGAACAAGAAGAAATGCATGATTATAAATCGAATAGGCTGATCGTAGCCACCAATTAAAATTGCTTTTTGCCGCTAATAAATAATTAGTTGTTGTTACACCCAAATTTTTATAATAATCTAATTGTTTTGATGTGCCAGCGGCTGTATCAAATTCCACATATGATGAGTTATTAAAATCACCATATATTTCCTCGCTTGATAGTAAATACAATTTATCTGTTGATGTAAAATTCGTTTCTCCTGCAGTACTACCATGTCCTGATATTACATTTGTATCTGCTATTGCGTTTTGTAAATCACTTGGTAATGCATTTAATATTATACTATTTACATATGTTCTTGCTTCGCTTGCTGGCCAGCCACCTACATTTGTAGCTATTGAGTTCATATTATGTTTTGTTATAACATCAGCAAATTCAACAACAAATCCGCATGCTGTTTCACTTTTTTTCTCCATTTGTACATGTACTCATATTTGCAATACGTACTGTATGTACTCCTAAAAGAACCTAAATCTACTGCCTTTTGTATCTCCTACATTATATTTACTTGTATTTCCGTTCTTTACATTTGCTGCTATTGTACTCCAACTATCACTAGCAAAGACATTTTCGCGTTTTCCCAATTCATTTCTCTCTACTGCATTGAATTCTAACTTACATGTATATTCTTCACTTACTTCTTCTGTTGCTGTCTTGTTTAATGTTACTGTTAATGTTCCATTTATTGAACTTTTGCTTTAACTACTGTTGCATCGTTTTCTAGTTTGTTTTTGATACTTGTATATTTTGCTGTTGTTCCAGTCTTTGGTACACATGTAACTGTCACATTTGCATCATAGTTACTTGAATTATTTGTTACTTCATATGTAAGTATACTTGTTTGATTAAGTGTCTTTAATGCTGATGTGTGAAATGTTATTGTTTTTTTTCTTCTCTTATTACATTTTTATATACATCTTGTCCATCTAGTGTTGCTTTAGTAAATATTACACTAAAATCTTCATTGTTTTCACTTACTTTTGCATTTCCGTTTATTATTAATGTTGTTGAAATGCTAGCAAAACCTATAGACATCAAAATAATTGCAATCATTATTGCACTTTTCTTTTTTCATAAAACACACACATTCTTTTATTGCACACTTATTATATTTAAATTATACAATTTATCTGTTGTATAGTAAATATTCTATTTTTAGTATGTGTAAAGTTTTTCTTTATATTAATACACTTAAATAAAAAAAATCTGCAAATGCAGATTTTAATTATTACTATATACATCTCTTGTATATACTCTATCAAGAGAATCCATTAAATTCTCATCAAGTCTATTAACTAGTATAATATCACTCATTTTTTTAAAATCATTTAGATTTTTGATAACTGGACAATCCATAATCATTTCGTCATCAATTGTTGGCTCATAAATAACTACATTTATACCATCATTTTTTAATTGATTCAATTATATCTTTGATAGCTGAAGTTCTAAAATTATCAGAACCGGCTTTCATTGCTAATCTATAAGCCCCAACCAAGTGGTTTCTTTTTCTTTATTGAGTCACTTATATATTTTTTTCGTGTATCATTTGATTTTATTATGGCACCTATTAAGTTTTCAGGAATATCTTCATAATTAGCAAGTAATTGCTTAGTATCCTTTTGGCAAACAATAGCCCCCATATCCAAATGATGGATTATTATAATGACTTCCTATTCTTGGATCTAAGCATACACCATCAATTATATCTTTTGTTTTTAATCCTTTTACATCTGCATATGTATCAAGTTCATTAAAAAAATGATACTCTTTAAAGCTAAATAAGTATTTGCAAATAATTTTACAGCCTCTGCTTCTTTTCCTCCAATGCATAAAACTTTTGTACATCCTCTTTTAAAGCGGCATCTTTTAAAAGTTCTGCAAAAAAGTTTGGCTTTCTTGCTTTTACTTCCAACAATAATCCTTGATGGATATAAATTATCTTCTAAAGCATGACCTTCTCTTAAAAATTCTGGGAAAATAAAATATTAGGTTCTTATGAAAAAGAAAGATTAACAATTGAAAACAGAATGTTAATTGAACAACTATTAAAACTAAATTACAAATTAAAGGATATTGCCGATGCTATTGATTCAACTTCTTCCACTGTTTCTAGAGAAATTAAAAAAAGAAGAATTTGTAGTAAAGGTAATCTTAAAGAATGTGACAAATTAAAACGATTTCCTTATGTATGTTCATGTTGCAATCTTAAAGTGAACTGTCATAAAAAGAAATGCTATTACAATTATAAAAAAGCACAAGAAAATTATGATTATTTATTACATTATTCAAGAAAAGGAATTGATATGTCTATTGATGAAATAGAATATTGGAATGATTATCTAGCTGATAAATTAAAAAAAAAAATCAACCAATTTTACATTTATACAATACTATAGAAAATGAATTTCCAAAATCTATTCAAACTTTTTATAATTATGTTCATAAAGGTTATTTTTCAAGCATTAATGATGAAATGCTTCCTAGAGCTTATAGTTATAAACCTAGGAAAAGAAAAGATGTAGCTCCAACTATAAGATATGATAATCCAGCAAGAAAAGGTCGCACATTAAAAGAATTAGAGGAATATTTAACTATACGTCCAAATGCAAATATAGTTGAAATGGATACTGTTATTGGAAAATTTGAAGATAAAAAATGCATACTAACTTTATATTTTAGAAACAGTAAACTAATGCTTATGTTTCTAATAAACAAGTACAAAACATCAGAGGTTAAAAAGAATTTTTAATTATCTTAGAAAAAAATTAGGTATAGAAAAATACAAAGAATTATTTGAAATTGTTCTTACTGATAATGGTTGGGAATTCTCTAAACCATTAGATATAGAGATTGATCCCCTTACAGGTGAAAAAAATAATAAATGTATTCTACTGTGAACCATATTCTTCATGGCAAAAAGGTGGTATAGAAAGAAATCATGAGTTTATAAGGTATATAATTCCAAAAGGTATCACTTTTGATAATTTAAATAACGAAAATATTACACGTATGATGAATAATATAAATAATATCAAAAGAAAAAGTATGGATTTTAAAACACCATACTCAATCTTTACCAAAATCTATGGAGAGAAAATTTCTAAAGCTCTCCATCTCCATCATATCGATGAAGAAAATGTTGACTTAAGTTATAGAATACTTAAATAATCAACATATTGAAAATAAGAAAACAATTGATATTTCAAAACTAATAACTTACATTTAATTTTTGAAATTATCTTCAAAATACTTTTTTGAATGCAATAATTTTCTTTTTCGCCTACTATTTTATCTAAAATTGTTAAAAATGCAAGTATAAAACTTGCATTTAACTCAATATTACCGGTATTTTATTTAACTGGCATTTACTTCTTAAAGTAACTTTAATTCTCTTTTGAGTTAAACTCAGTTGTTTACTAGATGATGAAAACACACACAATTTATCACATAACATGTTTGATAATGTTTCATAGTCATCAGAGTCAATATTTTTTTACTCCCATACATTCTAAAAATAATTTTATTGATATAGATAATTGATTTAAGAAAAAATTTTCTTTGTAGTCCTTCCATTTTTCTTCTAGTTTCAATATCAGCAATTCTTTCTGATGGAGATACAATTCCATGGTCCGTTGCCATTAAATCTGATAATGTCAGAATTAAATCATATGCTGTATATTCATATTTAGATAAAAAATCACATAAACCATTTTCAATAACTTTTGGACTTACTGGTATCGCTTCTAAATTTTCATTTACTACATATTTATCACTTGGAGCATAGCAAGCAAAAAAGTTTCCATTTAGGAAGGAATGAGTTAAACATCCAATAGATTCTTCAATATATCCTAACTCATAAAGTTTTTCAAATCCCAAAATTATATGTGCTCCACCATGGTTATATTTTCTTCCATAATCATGTAAAAGTCCCATTTTATAAGCTACATTAGGATCAACTTGTATACATGTAGCCATATGTGAACATAGTCTTGCTTCTTGAATAGAATGACTTATCCAACTACTTGTATTAATTCCATATTCATTTATTTTTGTTCCTAAATATCTATATTTATCAATACATTCATTAGCTAATCTAAATATATCTTCTCTTGTTTCTTTAGGAAAATGTTTGTTTTGAAGCATTTCATAACAATTTTCTTTTTTGTTAAAAGCTTTTACCATAATATTCAACCATCATATTAATTAAGTTATCAAGTGACTCAGCATCTACTCCTTCAATTAATTGGAAAAAAACAGTCAGTATCATCATAAGATGTCTTACTATTTTTAAAGTATCCATTATATTTTCATATTTTTCCATTATCTTCACTCCCTATTTGCATATTATAGCATATCTATTTATTTTTTGATATATTTAAAATTATTCCAATCATTATTAAACACGTAAGCAAACTAGAGCCGCCATAACTTAAAAACGGTAAAGTTACACCGGTAACAGGAATAAGACCAACAACAACAAGTAAATTTAAAAGAGTTTGTAAAATAAGTTCTAGAATTAAACCAAAAGCTAAGTATTTTCCAAATAAATCTTTAGTCTCTAAAGAAATCTTAACAACATTGTAAAATAAAGTTATATAACAAGCTGTTATTATGAGAATTCCTACAAAACCTAACTCTTCTGAAATAATTGCAAAAATGAAGTCCGTTTGGGGTTCTGGTAGATAAAAATGTTTTTGAATAGAATTACCAAGTCCTAAACCAAAAAGCCCACCAGGTCCAATTGCATATAAACTTTGAATTATTTGAAAACCACTTCCTAAAGGATCACTCCAAGGATTTAAATATGCAAGTATTCTAGCTACTCGATAAGGAGCAGCAATAATTAACATTACAACTCCAAAAACTCCTAAAAACCTAGTTTTACAAAAAAAAAAAAGATATTTTTATTTTTGATGTAAATATTAATGCGATAAGCGATAAAACTAAAATAGCTCCACTTCCAAAATCAGGTTCTAAAAGAATAAGAAGGAAACAAACAACTACTAATAAAAGTATAGGAATAGAATATTCTTTTATATTATCCATATAACTATCAAACTTGGATAAATATTTTGATACAAATATAATCATTGCTAATTTTGCTATTTCACTTGGTTGAATTCCAAATGGACCAATTCCAAACCAACTTCGACTTCCATTTCTTACTATACCTATTCCTGGTATTAAGACCAAAAATAAGCAATATGAAAGAGCAAATTAATATCTTATTAGCATGATGCTTATATAACCTATAATCAGTTTTACTACATATATACATTAAAGCAAAACCGATACTTGCAAAAAATCAATTGATGGATCATATATTTATTTGGATTATTGAACTTATAAGCTGCCCATATACTTGAAGATGATGCAACCATCACTACACCAAAAAAGAGTTAAAAAACTGTTACAATTGTTATTATTAAATTTCTTTTTCATAATACATTTTATGAAATAAAAAAAGGAGTATTACAACCATACTCCATATATTACTCCAAACATTGCAAGTAAGAATCCTGCTACCCAAAATACTTTAACGATATCAGTCTCACTCCAACCCAACTCTTCAAAATGATGATGAAGAGGTGCTTTTAAAAAAATACTTTTCTATTAAACTTTCTTATAGCTATTATTTGAATAAAACTTGATAATGTTTCAATTACGAACACTCCACCTATAATAATAAGTGAAAATTCATGGTGAGTAAGAATTGCAATACTAGCTAAAGCTCCACCTAAAAGCAAGAGATCCAGTGTCTCCCATAAATACTCTAGCAGGATGTGTATTAAATAGTAAAAATCCTAAAAAGAGAGCCCACTAGAACAAATGAGAAAATTGCCATTGTGTCATAGCCTGGTATCCAATTACTTCCCCATGAGATAACTCCATATGCTAAAAAAGCCATCACAGAAAGCCCACCACATAAGCCATCTAATCCATCAGTTATGTTTACAGCATTCGTCGTTCCTACTAAAACAAATAATATAAATATACCATAAACAAAACCTAGTTCCCATTTATACCAAGTAATGTTACTTCTAGTGAAGTTGAACCACCATTATATTTATATATTGAATAGAATACTACAGCTATAAATATTTGACAAATAAGTTTTGTTATTGTAGATAATCCTTTATTGTTATGATATTTTATTTTCAAGAAATCATCGATAAATCCCAATATTGCATAAGCAATAAAGACAAACATAACAATTATTATGTTCGTTGATAGGGTTATGCTTCCTTTAAAATAAAGTATGAGCATAGTAGTAATTGGTGGAATTATGAATATCAGTCCACCAAGTGTTGGTGTACCATTTTTCAATTGATGTCGCTTATTTATTAAGTTACTTACAGTTTGACCAGCCTTTAATTTTTTTTAATACTGGAATAATCAATAATCCAACAATTATAGATAGAACAAACCCAAGAGTTAGTCCTAATATAGATTTTGCTAAAATTAGCATAAACTCACCACCATTTATATTATTATATAATAAATGCTTTAAAAAAACTAATATTATACACTCTATTTACATATATTGTACCCATTATAACTATATTAATTATATGTAAAAAAAAAGAAAATATTTAACTACATATTTCCTTTTTTTAAACTTTTTATGCCATTAGTAACATTAATTTTTTGTACTATTTCTTCAAAGTTATTTTTATTTGGATTATAACTTATACTCTTATCAGTTTCATTATCATAATAAACAAACATAACGTTTTTTTAAACTTGCTAATGATATAGAGTCTTTTATCATTCCTTTTAAAATAACTTTTACATTACTACAATTAAATGAGGTATTATTAGTTAAAGCAATCCCACCTAATGTCAACTTGCTTTCCTTTACACCAAAAAGTTGATATCTCCAAGTTCAATAATATTTGAATTACCACTTAAAATAGTTACATCTTCTATTCCTTGTATATTTAGATTTAGTTTATTTGTCAAAAGTGATGTTTCATCTAAAAGAATACAAAGACTATCAACATCAGGTTGATAATTATTGATATAGTTAATAATATTATCATTTCCAAATAATCCTAAACGTTTAATGTTTTCTAAATCTATTTTGTTTAAATCTAAGTTAGTTGATAATTCTTTAGAAAAACAACACAAATGATTGACAGAAGTATATTCTAATAAATCATTTAATAATGTGTAAAATCTATCAGGCATGTTACTAAAATCATAACCTGCTATTGAACTAACTTCAAGGCTACCTATATTTTCACTATAATCACAAATAACTCCATAGTTTTGAAGTTCTGTTATTAAATACTTAACATTACTTTCATTTAATATCTTATCTATATTGGATGTACCTCCTAAAGTGGAGTAATTTTCAAGTTTTACGTTTTCTTTTTCTTCAGGAGCACAAGAAGTAAGACAAACGCTACCTCCTGATAAGGCAATAGTTAAAATTGTGCTCATTAATTTTATATTTGTTTTTGTTTTTTTCATATTTATTTCCTTTCAATGAACAAAATACAAGGATTAATTTTCATTAATCCCTACTTTTTTAGTAATTTGTTTTCCTTTTCTTCTTGTTCTTCTTCTTTTTCCTCTTCTTTATAAATTATATCAAGTGCTTTTTCATCATTACAGAATCCTAAGCCCCTAATAATTATTAATGCTATTGTAGAAAACGCTAATCCGGAAGCTAAAGCAAATACTACATTTTTAGCCGTTTGTCCAGTTTTTGGAATAGGTTTTGGTTCTTCAGGTTTGCTTGGTGTTTCTGGTGTTGGCGTTTCTGATGTTGGCGTATCTGGTGTTGGTGTTTTAGGAGTTGGTGTTTCTGGTGTTGGTGTAGTCAATCCTTTTTCTCTCTGCTTCTGTTTGTACATAGTCTGGAATTTCTAGCCCCGCATTTGGTTCAGATTTTGGATCCCAATTTGACGCATCAATTGTTATTTGTTGAGTTGGTGCAGGCGTTGGTGTTTCAGGTGTTGGCGTTGCTATAGAATTATCAGGTTGATAATTATTGATATCTTCTTCATGATGATCATCTTTATCATTTTCCCACAATATTTCTTCTTCAGCATGTACAACTACAGGTGAAGTACATACAATCGAAGTTGCTAATCCAACTGTTGCTCCAAATAATTTTAATTTTCTAATAACTTTTTCCATTTTTATCTCTCCCTTTAAATTATTAATTCAATGTTTTTCCATTGTTTCTTCTATTTGATAAGTGTTTGTATATTGTTTTTCTAATTTTAAATAAACGATACATCTAGCATTTTCTTTTTCATATGTACAAGTTACCAATGCAAGTAATTTGTCATCAGTAGTTACTGGTGTATCAGTTTGAATGACTGAATTTGCTAACATGTTATCTAAATAATTTTGATATTCTTCTTTTTTATCAAAGTTATTTTCAAAAACGTTTTCATCGCTTCCACCATCAACTACCGTACATGCAACTACGCTTGCTTTGTAAGCATATCCATCCGGAGTATAAATTATGCCATATTCATGATTCTTATAAAAATTTTCGTCTTTATAATTACAAATTCCAGCAAGCATCCTTCCGCCTTTCATGTGATGTCCATACACGAATGTTATATCATCAAGTGAATCGCTAGATAAAGCTTGATTTCGACAGTCTATAAATAATGTTCCTGAATTACTATCTTTTTTTTCAATATTATGATGTAAGTAAAATTCATTATCGATAGACTTAACTATTGGAAGATCAATCTTTGTTCCATCAATTATAATCCATGCATCAGAGTCAGGATTGATTTGCTTTAATTCATCAAAATCAATTCTTTCAAATTCGTACCCTTGATCCAATAATTCTGAGCTGATATTTATTTTTTCTTCTGGTTCAATAACAGGTGTTTCTTCAACAATATCATCTTGACGTTTTTGTTCGTCTTTTTCTATCATCTATTATAATCGGATGTTCAGGAAGCAAAACTTCTTTTTTTTACTTCTTCTACAACTTTTTTGCATCTTTTATATCACTTCCAATATCACTTAATGCATATCCACCAGATAATGCAACTATTAGAATATAAGGTGTGATAGAAAGACCAAACTTAACTCGTCTTTTAGTACGACCTTCCATTTTGTTTCCCCCTCTTTTTATTCTTTAAAGTTTTTTTACCCCTTTAAAAACTTTATGCGTTATATAATAGCAAATTATCTCTAAATAGTCAAATTACATCGACGTTTGAATGTTTATGTTATAGTTACATGTGACTTCTTTAGTCGGATAAATATCTTTAGTATAGTTAGATACAACATAGATATATACAGTTTCATTTTTTTTCTAGCCTAATGCTTTCACTTTTATTCTTTTTGTCCTTAGAGAATAAAACTTTAATTTGAAGATTACTTTTAACCAGTTCCTCATCATCTTCTTTATTATCTCCATATCCAGTACATTTTATTTTTATACTGGATTGATTTAAATAAATTGGATAACTAAACTCATTTTTTATAAGTAATAGTCTCTTCTTTATTATCCGAAGAATTACCCAATATTTGATCAGCTATATCATAGGCTATATTTGTTTCTTCATTATTATTAGCATAACGACTATAAGATTTCCCATCAATATATCTATTTGTAAACAACATTACTATCAGTAGTGATAGAATAACCCCTACACTTCTACCAACTTTCATAATCCAAATCCCCCTTGAATTGCTGTATATACTAACACTTTAATAGCTTTTTGTCAAATTTCTCGGGCATAAAAAAAACTAGTGAAATAAATCCACTAGTCAATACTAATATGTTTAATTTCATCTTTTTTATCTTCTTCTTTTGGAACACTTATTGTTAAAATTCCATCTTTGAAAGAAGCTTTGATTGATGATTCATCTATATCGCCAACATAGAAATCTCTTGTGCATTCGCTTACAGATCTTTCACGACGAATATATTTTTTTATCTTCGTTTTCTTCAACTACATTTTTTGCTGATACTTTTAAGTATCCATCCTTATAGTCTAGATTAATATTTTCTTTTTTTAAATCCAGGCAAGTCCATTTCGATATTATAAAGTCCATCCTTTTCATAAATATCGCATTTCATCATTTTATCTAATTTTTTTGAGTATCTAAATCATCAAAGAAATTATCGAAGAATAATTTACTTGGTAACATACTCACACTTCCTTTCTTTTACAATTATAACTATACTACTTTAATTAGCACTTGTCAATACTAATTGCTAATTCTTTTATATTTTATGTAAATTTTTTAATTTATGCAATTTTTAACCTAGCATTAATTTTATTTTTTTCTCCATGTTTTACAAACTCACCTTCTTTTGGAGATTGATATATTACTTTTCTCCAGTTCCAGAATATTCGATTTGATAGTTAATACCAATAGCTGCTCTTGCTTCTTTTTTAGTCATCCCAATAACATTTGGTACTTCGTAATATTTAATATCCCAAAGTTCATATTCCCTTTCAATATCACTTTTGCTTTTTTATATTTAAAGCATTAGCACTTGCTTCGAGTACTCTTTTAGCAATTGGTGCGGCAACTGTTCCTCCATATTGAACAACACCTTTAGGATTATCTACAGCAACATAAACAACTACTTCAGGATCATTTGCTGGCATAAATCCTATAAAAAGATAAGATATAATTACCATCCATATATCTTCCATCTTTAACTTTTGAGCTGTTCCTGTTTTTCCACCTACTGATAACCATTAAGATAAGCATTTCTACCAGTTCCTTTTAGCAACAACACTTTCTAAGGCATATCTTACAAGTTTAGATGTTTCTTCAGAGATAACATCTCTTTTTAATTTTGGTTTATTTACTAAAACAGTATCTAAAGTATTGGCATTAGATATTGATGAAACTAGATAAGGAGTATATAAGTGTCCTCCATTAACCGCAGCGGATACTCCCATAACCTGTTGAATTGGTGTTACAGATACGCCTTGACCAAAGCCGTCGTTGCCGTTTCTACCGGCCCCATTTTATCAACATCAAAAAAGAATTCCATTTTCTTCTCCAGATAGATCTATTCCTGTTTTTTTCTCCAAAGCCAAACTTTTTAACATAATCCATGAGTCTTTCTTTTCCAAGTCTTTCACCCATTACAACAAAACCTGGATTGCTTGGTGTTACTATCGGAACATAAAAGAGCGTTTTTTTTCTTTGCTTTCAAGACTTCCACAATCAATTTCAATGTTCTTGTACTGACTATCTTGAATCTCTGTGTCAGTACAGGAACATTTTTGATAAAAATTTGATAACTCAAGTTTTTTTTTTTGTTATCAATTTCTAATTCTCTGTATATTGTATCTGCATTAAAATTGAAATAAATAATTAGTCTTACATGTTTTCTATCACCATTTATTTTTTCAACTTCTACTCTTTCAACTAATATTCTCATTAAATTAGGTAGTTGACTTTGTAAATCAACTTTTGAAGTAAGAGTATTTCTAACTTCTGTTATTTTTCCCTTTAGTTTTGTAAGTTCTGCATCAGGATTATTAAGTCTATCAATTTTGCCTTTAATGAATTAATTTCATTATTAAACTTATCATTTCTTTTCTTAAACTCTAAATCATCAATTAATCCTTTAATACTCAAATCCAATAATTTATCCTTTTGCTTTTCTATTTTTATAATTTGATTGTTTATACTTCCAATATCATCAGAACTCTTATTACTGCTTATAATATTCTCGTATTCATTTATTACTTGATTTAAATATTCTTTTTTATTATCTATAAAATTACTAAATATTTGTACAAAAAATCTTATCTAGATAATCTTCCCTTAAGATTGGTGAAGCACAAGCACCAACACCTTCAGTCTTATATTTCTTACAAGACCATGTAGGATTATTTGCTCTATTACTTCCACCAGCTCTTATAAATACATTTCCACAATCTTTACAATATAATAAACAGCTATATTTTGAATTCTCTAATGATTTTCAGAATTTAGAATGTGTCTTGCAGATGATTTTTTCTCATCTCGTGAAGTTCATTTGCTTTTATTCCATAACTCTTCGGATACAATTGATGGAACTCTATCATCCTTTTCAATTATTTGTCTTTCTTTTGGAACTTTTTTCTTTTTATGTGTTTTTATAATTTTCAACCTCAGTTAACCGAGCAGTATAATATCCTTTATATCTAGGATTAGTTAAAAACTTTGACATTGTTGTTTGTGAATAAGGTTCACCTTTTGAATTTAAATATCCCATTTTGGCAAGATCTTGTCCTATCTTTTTAAGACCAACTTTTTCCAGATGCATAAGTTTCAAAAAGATATGTAATTATTGGTGCTTCTGCTGGATTAATTTCATATCTTCCATCTTTTTGAAATATCCAGTTAAATTACCACCAATAAGTTTTCTATCTTTAATCATTCTATTAACACCAAATTTAACTCTTTCTGATAGTTTTCTAACTTCATCTTGAGCCAAACTTGACATTATTGTAAGTCTAAACTCTGAATCTTCTTGAATTGTATTAAGATTATCAGATAGAAAATATACAATAACTCCATGCTTTAATAAATACTCTGTATATTTTATACTATCAACAGTATTTCTTGAGAATCTTGATATTTCTTTTGTAACCACCATATCTATTTTTTTCCTAGAGTAGCATCTTCAATCATTTTTAGGAATCTATCTCTATTTTTTACAGCAGTTCCACTTATTCCTTCATCTATATAACCACCACAGAATACCCAGTTTTTATTTTCTGTTATCATTTCTTCAAAATAGTTTTGTTGATTTTCCAAACTATTTAACTGATCATCCTTATCTGTTGAAACACGAGCATAATATACTACTCTAAGTGGCATATCATAAATCGTTTTCCTTTTCTTAAATCTTCTCTTGCTTTTTTTTATATCCATTATTTACTCACTCTCCTCCCATGTTCTTAAAAAGCAAGATAACTAGGATGATGACATGCTACCATGATTTTTCCTATTGTCAAACCATCATTAATCTTGTCTTTATATTCATTTTTTATTTTTTTTCATTCTTCCAAGTATTGATTGCTCCATTAAACTAAAAACTTTTAAATCAATCACTTTACTCTCATATAATTCTCTATTTAAAATTAGTCGCCATTCTAATAATTTATATTCTAAAGGCAAATGTTTGGTACTACACTTTATTTCAATTTCATCTGTGTTATACATGTTATACCATCCTCATCAAACTATATGAGATAAAGATATAAATAATACTAAATAAAAAAGAAACGACATTATTTATTCTTTTCCTTTCTAATTCTTGTTCTTGGTTAAATATGCTTTTTAAATGAATTTCAATAACATTTTTACCATTATCATTATTACTTATTTCAATATGATATATTTTATTATCTAATTGGCCTTTTATTAAAGACTTCTCCATTTCACCGATGTCTTTATTTAAACTAACAACAGAAAATGTTCTATTATTTTTAGTTTTATATTCAAAATTAATAATGTTATCTTTTATAATGTCTTTAATTTGTTCTATTGCTTTTAGGAGTTCTTGCTCTTCTGCTTCTCTTTGTTCCTTGTAAAAATCTTTTGCACTCATATTTAATTCATCATCAACTTTTTTTAAATCTACCACCTATTGGTGATTTAATTTGTTCTACTGTGAAATATGTATTATCTAGTTGCTTTAATGAATTAACTTTTCTTTCAATTTCACCTTTTTCATAACAAGAGAACTTATTATACATAACAGTATCTCTAAAAGATAGGATAACCTATTATAGGAAATATTATAGTTTTATAATGAAGTTGTTTCACTTCATCTGGTGTAAGTAAATCTCTTGCCATTAAAGAAGTTGATTTATTACCATTGTAATCTAATAAACTAAGTGATTGACTTATAGAACTACTTGATATTGTTGTCTTACCTAATCTTTTAGATATTTGTTCTGCAGTATCTTGTGTATTTGTTTTTTAAATAAATAAGTCCACAGTTATCAAGTATTATTTGTGCTACTTCTTTACCATACACATTATCAAGCTGTGAGAATGATTGAATAAAGAAATGGAATCTCATTCCTCTACTTCTCGCAACTGATACTAATGCTTCAATATCTGCAAGTGGTGGACAGTTTGCAAACTCATCAAGTAACCAATCAATTTGAACTGGTAACTTTTTATTTTCTTTACTATTAGCAAGTTTTACTAACTCTTTATATAATAGTCCTACAATAATTGTAACTAATGTGAAATACACTTTATCTTCATCTGGTACTATTATAAATAATGCTGTTGCTTCCCTACCCAACAAATCAAAATCAAAGTTAGAATCAGATGTTACATTTGCTACATTGACATCATCAAATAAAGACATCTTTTCACCAAAAACTGCTGTAATCGATTTATAGGTATTATCACTTGCATTAAGTATTGATGTTAAAGAATCTTTGCTTTTACTTCCGTAATCTTTCCTATCAATATATGTTTTAAACTTATTAAAGTTTTTTTCTTTGCATTGAACTATTTTGAAAACTTACGAATAGATGTCATAGTAATTTGATTTCTCTTTATGTTATTCTTCTTATATTCTTCTAAAAAGAATCCTATCAAAACCCTCTAATAAGTTTCTTGCACTATTATTCCAGAATGGATCTTTTGCTGAGTTTTCTCCTGCATTATCATAGTAGCAAGTGAAGTTATTAATCTATTTGTTTCAGCTAGTGAGGTCATTGCTAAATTATTAAATTTAACTTTATCCTTTTACTTTACAATTGACTTTTTTTCGTAATCAATATACTTTTCATACTTTTTGATAATTGGCTCTAATATATTAAAATGATTAGACATTTCTGGATGTCTAAAATCAAGTTAAAACATTATATCCATTGT
>VOFC01005143.1_pt1 | contig 26685 bp, 41 predicted proteins | sample 5384161 | NCBI WGS metagenome assembly VOFC01 (sample SAMN12384722, study PRJNA508395) | human gut metagenome | isolation source: healthy gut B | host: Homo sapiens | reverse complement strand
ATTCATTAATTAATTGACTCCTAGCAATCCCAGAAAAAACAGCCAGAATGTTTGCCTCAGTTAAAAAACATTCTGGCATTTTTCAACTTATGCTAAATTGAACTTAAGGCAAGAATATCGTATGATAGAGGTAGAAAGAGAAAGGCGCAGGTGGAATATGGGAGTTTATCTGAATCCGGGAAATGAAAAAAATTTGCAAAAGCGGTTCAGTCCGAAATTTATGTGGATAAAACAGGGCTGATCGAGTATACCAATCAGGTGATTAATACTGTGCAGAGATATGTCTGTGTCAGCCGTCCGCGGCGCTTTGGAAAATCTATGACGGCGGATATGCTGACGGCTTATTATGGGAAGGAATGCGATTCCAGAGAACTTTTCTGGATTGAAAATTTCTCAAAAATGCTGTATTTGCACAGCACTTAAATCAATATCCTACGATTTTTTGAATATGCAGGAATTTCTGAGCCGGAGCAAGGAAATTGGCCAGGTGATTGACCGTGTTCGAAGAATGCTGCTGCGGGAACTGAAAAACAGTTATCCGGACGTGGACTACTTTTGACGATACGGATCTGGTAGAATCGCTGCAGGATATTTATGCGGCAACAAAACAGTCGTTTATCATTATCATTGATGAATGGGACTGTGTTTTCCGGGAATATCAGCAGGATAAAAAAGCACAGGAAGAGTATCTTGATTTCCTGCGGGATTTTCTGAAAGATAAGGTTTACGTAGCACTTGCCTATCTGACGGGTATTCTGCCGATCAAAAATATATGGAACCCATTCTGCACTGAATATGTTTGATGAATTTACAATGCTTGATCCAGGGCCGCTCGCAGAATATGTAGGATTTACGGCAGGAAGTAGAAGAACTCTGCGGCCGGTATCAGATGGATCTGGCAGAAATTAAAAACTGGTATGACGGCTATTCGTTCCCGGGAGAAAGTTCGGTTTACAGCCCGCGTTCGGTTGTCAATGCCATGCGATTCCGGAAAATCGGCAATTACTGGAATCAGACAGAAACATTTGAAGCACTACAGTGGTATATTGATCTGAATTTTGACGGCCTGCGGGATGACGTACTGCAGATGATGGCAGGGAAAAAGATTCCGGTGAACACGGGCAGTTTTACGAATGATATGACAACTTTCCGGACAGAGGATGATGTGCTGACACTGCTGATTCATCTTGGATAACGAAATGATAGAGCGAAAGGGCATTCGGATGCTGCTTTCGCGGATGAATATCCGGGAGAATATTCTGGAGGCCTCAATGGAGAGGAAGCGCTGGAGGTGTTTGAAAAAGAGAAGATAGACGTACTGCTGACCGACATCAATATGCCGTTCATGGATGGAATTGAGCTTCTTTCCCGGATTCATGAGGAGTATCCGGGGACGGAAACGGTGATTTTCAGTGGGTATGATGAGTTTTCCTACGCGAAAAAAGGCGATTTCCTTATGGGGTTTCCGCCTATATTTTAAAACCGGGAGCGCGTGAGGAAAAACGGAAGGACGAAAGTATGGAGTTTCTGCGGGAACATTTGCTGTATCTGATGGTCAATGGGCAGAGCCGCAGCACAATGCAGGAGAAAAACACAGACGCTTCTCGATATGAGCTTTGTCCGGGATTTTTGCCGTATGGTACTGCTGGAGTGTGCCAACAACTATTTTGAACAGGTAAACAGCGAACAGATTGAAAAGATGCAGAGCGATTTGCAGATGCCGTTTCACTATCTGAACCTGAACCCACAGCAGTCCATCCTGTTTTTTGAAGCGAGGAGCCGGATGGCGGCTGGGAAGCGTTCGGACGGAAGCTGTACCATTATATTCGTGAAATGTGGGACCAGGAATGCTTTCTGGCCGTGTCGGGCGAGATCACGCCGGACGGTGAGCTTTACGATGCATTTGCACAGACGGAGCAGCTCATGGAGCGTCGCTTTTTATCACACGGGAAACCATGTTTTCTTCCCTTTCAGGAGGAGCAGTCAGGTGCTGGTGCAGATTGATGCTGAAATCCTGATCCGCCAGATCCAGCAGGACATTCGCATGAAGGATCTGGAGAGCCTGCGTGAACACTTTGACCAGTTCTGCGAGAAGTATGAGCATCAGACGATTTTTTCTAGATTTATATCAAATTTATGTTTTCCAACTTATTGAAAGAGATTTACGACAATCTCGAGAGAAAAGATGAGCGGGAGCTGGACCGTGAGATTGACGCCCTGTATCACAGCAGCAACATGGTCGGTGTGATTCAGGCAGTCCATATGGGTATTGAACGGCTTGAAACGGTCTTCCGCGCAGACGGTGGTGTTGCGAAACGCAGAGAAGTCGAGCAGATCAAACAGTATATCCGTGAGAACTATTCTGACAGCGGCATTGGCGTCGACCAGCTTGCGCGCGAGGTCGGCATGACACCGAATTATCATGAGCAGCATTTTCAAGAAAAATACAGGGAGAAAACCTGAGCCGCTACTTAAAAGGTTTCCGCATGGAGCGTGCGCAGGAGATGCTCGAAAAATACGAATGAGAAAATCGGTATAATCTGTGAAAAATGCGGTTTTGTGAATGTGTCCTATTTCTGTCAGAGCTTCCGCGAGTATTTTGGAATCAGCCCGCAGAAATACCGGGATCAGGGGGAGTAAGATGACATCATTTGCCGCTAGAATAAAAAAAGCATTTTCAGATATGAAGGTACACCGGAAGCTTATCGTGGCTTACGTTCTCACAGGACTTTTCCCAATGTGCCTGATGTTCACAATGTTTTACACCCAGATGCGTCGTGTACTTGTCGAGCGTGAGATCAAAAATCTGCAAACCACCTTTGATCAGGCAGTGGACGATGTGAATACGGAGCTTGCGCTGCACCAGAGTATGTCGGACTATCTGGCATTCGACCAGACAATTGTTCAGATTGTAAAGGCAGAAGACAAAAACAGCTTCGAAGCATACGAGCGCATGGTGAAAGAGTTTGATCCGATGATGGATTCCTTTAAGTTATTTTTACCCGGAAATCCGACAGTCTACGGTCTATGTGCGTGATTTCGTCATTCCGCACGGCACGTATCTGCGTCCGGCGCGGGAAATGGAAAATGATGAATGGACAGCACCGGCAGACAATGATGTTCACTGGTATGCCGATATGGATCAGGGAACGGTGACGCTGGTGCGGTCTATGCCGCTGATTGATGACGGAAAAGGCGGTTTTTATACATTTCCATGGACTACAGTAAGATTTTTGGCTCCATGGAGCTTGCAGTTAATGAGGATTACGGTGTTTTCTGTCTACAATGAGGACAAAGAAGTGCTGTATGAAAATCAGAAGATGACCAGGAATGCAAAATACCAGATGGAATTTTCAGACTTTCAGAAGATACAAAAAAAAGAGAAGCAGAATACAGCGAACTACATTCTCCTGGAAAAGGAGATTGAGCAGAATGGATGGCATGCCGCGTGCTATCTGCCGAAAAAAGGCATCATCAGTCCGATGCAGCCGATTCTTCTGATGGTTCTTCTGATGTGGGCAGGCTGCGTTATTTTCTCTGCGGTCGTGATTATGAAATTCTCCGGAAACATGGCGCACCGCCTTGAAAAGATAAAATGACAATGTCCGAGGTAGAAGAAGGAAATCTGGAAGTGGAACTGGTTTCTACAGAAAGGGATGAAATCGGTGATCTGACGCGTGGCTTTAATCAGATGCTGTCACGCATCCGTCAGCTGATTCAGGAAGTCTATGAGAGCCGCATCCGCCAGAAACAGTATGAGATGACGGCGCTCCGCGCACAGATTAACCCGCATTTTCTGTATAATTCCCTGTCGCTGATCAACTGGAAAGCGCTGGAAATCGGTTCGGATGATATCAGCAAGGCGACGCTGGCGCTTTCGCGGTACTACGGACTTCCCTGAACAAAGGCAAAAAATACGATGTCCATCCGCTAGGAGATTGATAATGTGCGTTCGTATCTGCAGATTCAGGAAATGTTTCACGACTACAGTTTTACGGTCAAAATGGATGTGGCGGAGGATATTCTGGATTACCGTACACTGAACCTGATTCTGCAGCCGCTTGCCGAAAATGCGATTGCACATGGAATTGACCGGCGGCGCGGCAGTGAGCCCGGCGTGATCACAATCAGCGGACGGCGCGACGGAGACTGTGTGGTGCTTTCCGTGGCAGATAATGGCGTTGGCATGGAACAGGAGAAAGCACAGACAATTTTGACGGAGAAGAGCAGCGGCTACGGTGTGCGGAATGTCAATTCCCGGATTCAGCTCGAATACGGAGAAGCGTATGGTCTTTCGATTGAGAGTGAGCCGGGAAAGGGAACAAAAGTGACGGTGCGGATTCCGGGCGTGGAAAGGGAGGTACAGGCATGATGCAAAAAAAAAAACTTGCAGGCCTCGCTGTACTGCTGGCAGCTGGAACGATTCTGGGTGGCTGCGGAGAAAGCGGCGCAGCAGGGAATGATTCTGTTTCCGATGCTGCCGGAAATGAGGCTGCGGCTCTTACGGAAGCGAAAACAACGCCGTACGGACGTTACCCGGAAACCATCACGTACACGCTGGCAAAAATGACGGGTGTGAATAATTCCAATCTCCCGGAGGAAGAAACCTATGAGGACAATGCCTATACACGCCTGATCCGCGAAATCATTAATGTACAGAACGAGGATGTTTATGAAAACTACGGTGATACCTATAACGTTGGCATTTCTACCATGATTGCAACAGGAAACATTGCCGATATCATGGTTGTGGATCAAAAAACGATGAATGCCATGCAGAAAAACGATCAGCTTGCCGATCTTACAGAGGTTTATGCAAATTGTGCCAAGCGACCGTATCAAGGATATTTATGCAAGCTACGGTGAGGAGATTCTGCAGGGCTGTACCTTTGACGGAAAGCTGATGGCATTCCCGGAAACCAACATTTCGGACGGTCCGAATCTTCTATGGGTTCGGAAGGACTGGATGGAAAAACTGGGACTTTCCGTACCGGAAACGATCGATGATGTGAAACATATTGCGTTGACGTTTGCAGAGGAGAATCCGGCAAACCAGGAGATGGGTAACATCGGTCTTGCAGTCAGCACAACTCTGTACGGCGGCACGGGCATTTCTTCGGAATACGGCATGAATCTTATTTTTGCCTCATTTGGTGCATATCCGGGAAGATGGCTGACGGATGCGGAAGGAATGCCGGTTTATGGTTCCGTTCAGCCCAATGTAAAAAGACGCACTTGGCATGCTGGCCGACTGGTACCAGCAGGGCGTCCTTGACCGGGACTTTTCGATCCGCACAGAGGATGACATTGGCGATCTCATTGCCCAGGGACGCTGCGGCATTTTCTTCGCACCGTGGTGGGCACCGAACAACCCGCTCTGGCGCTGTCATGAGACGGATCCGGAGGCCGACTGGCAGCCGTTTCTGATTCGGACCGGGAAGGATGGAAGTGTGCGATACTGCAACGAAAAAGCTGACCGGAAATTATGTGTAGTGCGAAAAGGGTATGAATATCCGGAGATTGTGCCGAAGATTCTGTCGGTGATGTTTGATTATATGCGCTATTCCTACGATGATCCAAGGGGAGAATTTCAGCAATATTATACGGAAATATCGATCCGACGGCACGCCCCAGCAATCAATCAATCTCGACTATAATCAGGCACTGACGATCTGTTACGAAAATCTGCAGGCGGCACTGAACGGGGAAAAATCGGAGGATGAGCTGGAGATTCTGGAAAGATCGTTCGAAAAGGTATGCCGCGCCTATCTGGAGAACCCGAAAACAGCGAGTGTGGGAGGAGTGGAGCGCGTATTTATCCCGTATCACAGCCTGCTCGCTTTTAAGCGACGAAAAAGATTCAAAGAGTGAATACGATTTATCCGACCCGGACGAAGACCACAGAAACATATCGTTACACCTTAAAAAGAACTGGAATCGGAGACCTTTTTAAAAAATTATCCGGGGCGAGTCTGAGCTTTCTTCTTTTGACTTTGTAAAAAAGAGTGGCAGGAGGAAGGCGGAAATGAGATCATTCAGGAGATGATTCAGGAAAGGAAAAAGCCTGAGTTCACAGGAAAATCAGAAGACAGAAGAAAAAGCCGAGCAGAAGGCGGAATAAAAACAGAAGAGGAGGCAGGACGCACCGGAAAACGGTGCGCGGCCTCTTTTTGTTGCGGAAAAAGAATTCTGCAGATTGCGGAAATGATTTTCCGGATACGCCCGGTGTAGAAATGTAACGTAGAAATCCAACATAGATCATAGATTCTTGATATTTCAGAAAAATCCGCCAACTGCTATAATAAAATCAATAAGAACGAGAGATACCAAGCAGCAAATGCGATATGACAGCAGACGTTCCAGAAAGGAAAAAATCATATAAGGAGGATTTTCAATATGAAAAAGAAAGTAGTATCTATTATGATGACCGCAGCACTTGCAGTTGGCATGCTGGCAGGATGCGGAAACAGCGACAGCGGTTCTTCAAATGCCGCTTCCGGAAACGATTCCAAGAGCACATCCGAGGCAGGAAGCACAAGCGCATCTGCTTCCAACGCAGCAGAGGAAGAGGAAATTACCACAACCCTTACCGTATGGTCTCCATCAGAGGATCAGGCAAGCGACAGCGGTGAGTGGCTGCAGACCATGTGCAATCAGTTTGCAGAGAGCATCCATCCTGGCACATTACCTTTGATTACGGTGTATGCGCAGAGAGCGATGCAAAAGATACCGTAACACAGGATGTTGAAGGAGCAGCAGATGTTTACATGTTTGCAAACGACAACCTGACATCCCTGATCGCTGCAAACGGAATTTCAAAACTCGGCGGACAGACAGTTGAGGAGGTAAAAGAGAACAACTCTCAGGCAATTGTAGATTCCGTATCCGTTGACGGCGATATCTACGGTGTACCATTCACCACAAACACCTGGTTTATGTACTATGATAAATCTGCATTCACTGAGGATGAAGTGAAAACCTGGATACCATGATCGCAAAAGACAAGATTTCCTTCCCGATTACAAACTCCTGGTACATTGCTTCCTTCTACGTAGCAAACGGCTGTACGCTGTTCGGTGAGATGGAACAGACGAGGCAGCAGGCGTTGACTTCGAAGGCGATAAAGCAAAAGCAGTGACCGATTACCTGGTTGACCTGGTAAACAATCCGAACTTCGTATCTGATGCAGACGGATCCGGTCTTTCCGGTCTGCGTGACGGTTCTGTAAAAGCAATGTTCTCCGGTTCCTGGGATGCATCCGCAGTTAAAGAGGCACTCGGTGATAATTACGGTGTTGTACGGCTTCCGACCATCACCATCAACGGCGAGGAGAAACAGATGAAATCCTTCTCCGGTTCTAAAGCAATCGGTGTGAATCCGAACTGTGAATATCCGCAGGTTGCAGTTGCTCTTGCAAGATATCTCGGAAGCGCAGATGCTCAGAAAGCACACTATGAAATGAGAAACGTAGTTCCGTGTAACGAAGAGCTGCTTTCCCAGATCACAGACGATGCACTGGTAACTGCTCAGAACGATACCTTCAACAATACTTCTATCATCCAGCCGTTCGTTAAGAATATGAGCAACTACTGGACTCCGGCAGAGAATTTTGGTAAATCTCTGGTCAACGGTGAAGTTACCCATGATAACGCTGCAGAAATGACAGAGAAACTGAACACAAGCATGAATACTTCTGCAGTCGAGTAAGATTCAAGACAGGCACTGAAGTGTTTCGGAAATCAACAGGATTGAAACCACAGGCATTGTCAGACACCAGGATTGACAATGCCTGTCTTTTCGGAAAGGATAGATTATGGCATCATTGAAAAAAAGCGCCAAAGAGTTTGAGACTCCTATCCGGTGACAAAAGCCATCACAAAGGGCGATGCGGTCACGAAACTTTCCATGTTTGTCATGGGACTGGGAAATCTGGCTCACAAACAGATCGTAAAGGGTATTTTATTTCTGGCAGTAGAAATTGCGTATCTCCTGTTTATGATTGAAGGGCGGTATCAACAATCTCTATCATCTCATCACCCTGGGCGGCCGTGCGCAGGAAGAGGTGTGGAACGAGGCCAAGGGTATTTATGAATATACCGGCGGCGATATGACAATTCTGTTCCTGCTCTACGGAGTAGCAACGATTTTTATTACGGTTCTCTTCTTTATGATCTGGCGTGTCAATATGAAGAGCGCTTATGAGGTAGAGTGTCGTGCAAAGGAAGGGAAACATATCAACACCATCAAAGAGGATCTGGAAGCACTCGTTGACAAGAGACTGCACTGGACCCTGCTGACACTTCCGATTCTCGGTATTGTGATTTTCACAATCCTTCCACTGGTCTTTATGATCTGTATGGCTTTCACCAGCTACAGTAAAGTCGGCGACCATCTGACGATTTTTTCACTGGGTTGGACTGAAAAATTTCAGTACGGTTCTTGGCATGGGCAACTCGATCGGCAAGACATTCTGGTCTGTTCTTGGATGGACCCTGATCTGGGCTGTGCTCGCTACCTTCCTGAACTATATTCTTGGTATGATTCTTGCGATTGTCTTCAATCGTAAAACAACCCGCATCAAAGGGATTCTGGAGATTCTGTTTTATGCTCTCCGCTGCAATTCCGCAGTTCGTTTCTCTTCTTCTGATGCGTACGATGTTAAAGGACAACGGCCTGATCAACAACCTCTTTGGTTCAGGCCGGTCTGATCAACAGTCCGCTTCCGTTCTGACAAATGCGACCTGGGCGAGAGCAACGGTTGTTATCATCAACCTCTGGGTTGGTATTCCGTTTACCATGATGCAGGTTACCGGTATCTTACAGAACATTCCGGGTGAGCTTTACGAGGCAGCCCGTGTGGACGGCGCAGGCCCTATGACAATTTTCTTTAAAATTACGCTGCCGTATATGCTGTTTGTCACGACTCCGTATCTGATTACAACGTTTACGGGTAATATCAACAACTTCAACGTTATTTATCTGCTGACTGCAGGAGCACCGGTTCCGGTCGGAGCAACCGCCGGAAAAAGACGGACCTTCTGGTTACCTGGCTGTACAAGCTGACGGTTGACTTACAGTACTTTAACGTTGGTGCGGTTGTCGGTATTCTTACCTTTGTCATTCTGGCTGTGGTTTCACTGATCACGTACCGGAATACTGGTTCTTACAAGAACGAGGAGGATTCCAATAATGAATAACAAAGAGAAAAAACACACTCCATGAAAGCGCGTGGAATGATTTCCGATGTGATTGTACATGTGGTTCTGGCACTGCTTGCGATTGTGTGGGTGATTCCGGTTCTGTGGATTGCACTCTTAAGCTTCAGTACACAGAAAGGGATCTTATGTTACCAGCTTTTTCCCAAAGGGATATACGCTTCATAACTATGTGCGTCTGTTTACAGATACGCAGGTGTTAGACTTTCCGCAGATGTTTAAGAACACATTTATCATTGCGGTGTTCAGTTGTCTGAGTTCTACAATATTTGTGCTTTCGGTTTCGTACTGCATGTCGAGAATGCGGTTTAAAATCCGTAAGACTTACATGAACATCGCGATGCTCTTAGGTCTGTTCCCGGCATTTATGTCGATGGTTGCTGTCTACTATATTTTAAAGGCAGTTGGCCTTTCGGAGGGATCGATGATCCGTGTGGCATTGATTCTGGTGTACTCGGGCGGTTCCGGGCAGGATTCCTGCTTGCAAAGGGATTTTTTGATACGATTCCGAAGGCACTGGATGAGGCGGCTTATCTGGATGGAGCAACGAGATTCCAGGTATTTACGAAGGTGACAATTCCACTGAGTAAGCCGATTATTGTGTACACGACTTTGAGTGCATTTCTGGGACCGTGGCTGGACTTTATTTTCGCAAAGGTTATCCGCAGGGCGAATGCGAAGTATTATACGGTTGCACTGGGTCTGTGGAAGATGCTGGAGAAGGAGTATATCGACAGCTGGTATACTTGCTTTGCGGCGGGGCAGCGGTTTGCATTATTGTTGCGTGGAAGGGAGAGTGTGTTGGAGGACGGGGAGGAGGGCTGGATTCGCCCGGAGGGCGAATTGGCGTGAGTTTGTTGACTGGTGCAAAGTTTGGAGATAGAATGAAAAAAAATATTTTCGGAGTTTTTGTGTTTGATTTTATGAGAACAGAAAAAAAGTTTCAGGGAAGATATTGTGTGAAATTTGGAGGTTTTTGGGTATGGATAGGATTCGACTGAATGCTTCGGAGTGGATGGATTTCGGAGTGGGGAAAAGAAGTGTTTTTTGCTGACGAACGGACTGGGAGGTTATTGTTCGCTGACGGTGATGGGGAATGCGGCGAGGAATGATCAGGCGCTGTTGATGGGGGCATTGAAGGCGCCTACGGTGCGGGAGCATCTGATTTCGAATGTCTGGGAGACGTTGGAGGTGGATGGTGAGGAGACGGAGCTGTTTTCACAGGAGTTTGTGAATCGGACGCAGAATGTGGAGGGGTTTCGGTTTCTGGAAGGGTTTGAGATGGGGAGTCTGCCGGTATGGTTTTACCGGGTGAAGGGGGTTGAGATTGAGAAGACGATTGGGATGGTTCAGGGGAGAATACGGTTCTTGTCCGGTATCGGGTGAGAAGTGGGAAGAAGGGGAGTTTTTTCGGTTCGGCCGGTGATGCGGTTTGCGGCGAAGGGAGCAGCTGCAGGAGGGGCAGGATTTTGCGGTGGACCGGAAGTGCATTGCGAGCAATGGTGTGATTCTTTCTTATGGAACGAATGGGGAGCTTCAGATGGAGAAGGAGAGGATCTGGAGGGATTTGTTTTTTGAGCAGGATGCGCGGGATGGAAGAGATGGCATCGGAAGTGCTGTTGTGAATCATCGGATTTGGTTTGAGATGACGGGAGACGGCAGGGGAGCAGGTCTTTTTTGTTGTGTATAGTCTCGCGGATGATGTGGATAAGTGGGATGAGGAAAGGATTGCGCTGTGGATAGAAGGGGAAGAGAAGCGGCAGGAGATGATTGCGGAAAAGTCCGGGATTTCTGATCCGGTGGGAAAGCGGCTGGCGGTGAGTGCGAGTCAGTATATTACGGAACGGGCATCGACAGGCAGGGAAGAGTATTATGGCTGGTTTTCCCTATTTTGCGGACTGGGGGCGGGATACGATGATTTCGCTGCCGGGTGTACGCTGGCAATTAGGGAGTATGAGGAGTGTAAGAGCATTCTTCGGACTTTTATGGCATATACAAAAAGAAGGACTGATGCCGAATCTGTTTCCGGAGGGGGGATGCGCTTCCGATGTATAATACGGTGGATGCGGCCCTTTTGTTTCTGGATGTGGTGTATGAGTATTACCTTGAAACAGGAGATCTGGAGTTTGTGCGCGAGGCGTTTCCGGTGATGGAGGATATTGTGTTCTGGTATCAGAAGGGAACGGATTTCCATATTAAAATGGACAGTGACGGGCTGATTATGGCCGGGGGCGGCCTGGAGCAGGTGACGTGGATGGATGTGCGGATTGACAAGGAGCTGCCGACACCGCGTCACGGGAAAGCCGGTGGAGATTAATGCGTACTGGTATAATGGTCTGAGGATTCTGGAAGAGCTGGCGCCGTTTGTCGGAAAGGATGGATTGGCGTATGGGAAGCTTGCGGAGCAGGTGAAGAAGAGTTTCCTCGAAAAGTTCTGGATGGAAGAGGAAGGATATCTGAAGGATGTGCTGAACGGCACGTATGAAGAGAAGCAGTTCCGATGCAATCAGGTCTTTGCTGGCACTTCCGTTTCAGATGGTGAGTCAGAAGCAGGGGCAGCGGATCTTACAGGCGGTCAAAGAAAAGCTGTATACGACAGCAGGACTGCGGTCATTGGAGATGGAGGATCCGGCGTTTCATCCATGGATCGGCGGAAGTCAGCCGGAGCGTGACAGGGCATATCATCAGGGGACAGTCTGGGGATTTCCACTTGGGGCGTATTTCCGTGCGGTGCTGAACTATTTCCCGAAGGAGGGAAAACAGGAAGTGCACCGCGGACTGGAGCGTCTTGCGAGCTGGATGCAGGAAGGATGCCTGTTTCCATCTGGCGGAGATTTATGATGGTGCGGCGCCGGTGATGTCAAAGGGCTGCTATGCGCAGGCGTGGAGTGTCGGAGAGATTCTGCGAGTTTACAAAGAAATGGAGGGAAAGAAGATGAATGCGGTGGTGAAAAGAACGCCGGCGGAGTGGAAAAGCTTTTTGAATCGGAAGAATTTGTGGAAAACTTTACGTACGAAGGGATGACCTCGGTGTTTCGGTAAGAAAGAGGATGAAATGGCAGATGCCGAAAAAAGGATGAGCAGTTTGTGACAGAGTGGAAGCTCTGGGCGCCGACAGCAATGGAGGTTTCGCTGGAGCTGTTTTCCCGCGGAAGCAGCCGGGAGAACGGAGACCGAAAAATAGCTTCGCTTGCGATGACGCGCGGCGAAAAGGGTGTCTGGAGCTGTGCAATGCAGGGAGCCTGGTATGGAACGTATTATACGTATCACATTCTGCACTCAGATGGCGTTTTGATACGGACGATCCGTACGGCGTGGCTTCCGGTATTGATTCGGAGCGGAGCATGGTGGTGAATCTTGCGGCGACGGATCCGGTAGGCTGGGAGCAGGATAAAAAGCCGGAAATCCGACCGGAGGACCGCTGTGTGTATGAGCTTCATGTGAAGGATTTTTCAAGCGATCCGAATTCCGGTATTTCGGATAAACACCGTGGAAAGTTTCTGGCGTTTACGGAAGAAGGCACGACGCTGAACGGCGACGGAATTCATGCGACAGGGCTCGATTATCTGAAGTCGCTTGGCATTTCTCATGTGCATCTGCTTCCTGTTTTCGATTTCGGCAGTGTGCCGGAAGACGATGCGGAAGCGTTCAACTGGGGCTACGATCCGGTGCAGTACAATGTGCCGGAGGGATCCTATGCAACCGATCCGTTCCACGGAGAGGTACGTATCCGGGAAATGAAGGAAATGGTTCAGGCACTGCATAAAGCCGGCATCGGCGTGATTATGGATGTGGTATACAATCATACGTACAATCTCGATTCGCCACTTCAGAAAACAGTTCCTTATTATTATTACCGTGAATGGGAGGATGGCACGATTTCCAATGGCTCCGACTGTGGAAACGAGACGGCAAGTGAAAGGGAGATGTTCCGCCGCTTTATGGTTCACTCGGTTTGTTACTGGGCGAAGGAATATCATATCGACGGTTTCCGCTTCGATCTGATGGCACTGCATGACACGGAGACCATGAATGCGATCCGCACAGCTCTGAACCGGATGCCGCGCGGCGAGGAGATTCTGGTTTACGGTGAACCGTGGAAAGCAGCGGCAAGCGCAATGCAGGAGGGATATTTCCCTTCGGATAAACAGAATATCGGAAAGCTGATGGATGGCATTTCCATGTTCTGTGACGATACGAGAGATTCCATCAAGGGAAGTGTTTTTATTGCCGCAGAGGGAGGCTATGTCAATGGAAAAGAGCGTCTTTCAGCAGGAATACTTTCCGCGACAGATGGCTGGCTGGACGGAAAAGGAGCCTATGAGCCGCGCAATGCGAGCCAGCTGATTCCGTACGTGTCGGCACATGATAATTATACGCTGTGGGATAAATTGAAACTGTCCGATCCGAAGCGGAAGGAGGATGCGGAGCCGGATTTTGGCAAGATGGATGAGCGGACGCTTTCGATGAACCGTCTGGCGGCGGGCATTGTGATGACCTGCAAGGGAATGCCGTTTTTCCAGGCAGGAGAGGAATTTGCGCGCACGAAGCATGGCGAAGGAAACAGCTTCAAATCGTCGTGGCAGCTCAACAAAATTGACTGGACACGCGCCTTAGAGCAGGAAGAACTGGTGGACTATTACCGTGGTCTTCTCGCTCTGCGCCGAAAATTCCAGGCATACGGAACGTGCGAGCCGGACTGTAAAAGACATTTTTCCGTGAAAACCAGATCGCAGGTTACGAACTGGAATACCCGGATGGCCACGCAGTCTGCGTCTTCTACAATCCATGGGAAAAAGAAGCTTTGCAGAAACTTCCGGAAGGAAACTGGAAACTGCTCTGCGATGGAAAACGCTGCGCAGAGGATGGAGCAGAGATGAAAGAAAGCATGATGCTTCCGGCAAAATCGATGGTTCTGCTGGCGCGGGAGTAAAATTGTAAATTTTGTCCCTTTTTGTCGGAATGCTGTCTGTGGAAACGGGCATCGATCATTCTGCCAGGCGGCGAGCGGGAATCAATTGTTTTTCGTTTAACAGAAAAATGCACTGTGGAATTGTCCGACGACGTTCCACAGTGCATTTTTATGTTTATGTGAGCAATGAGTCAGGATCTGTGCTTACACGAGATCCTGGCGATATCTAAGAGTTCGGATCATTATTCGTCCACAACTTCCAGTACATCCATCGGGCAGGCTTTCGCGCAGATACCGCAGGCGATACATTTGGAAGCCGGATTTCCCTCGGTTTTTACGATCAGGCCAAATGGACAGGCCTTCGCACAGGCTCCGCATCCCGTACATTTTTCTTGTTGATCATGTAAACGCCCTTCGGGTTCTGGGTAATGGCGCCTTCCGGACAGGCCTCGGCACATTTACCGCACTGCGGACAGGCGATCGGGCGGACAGCCTTTTTCTCTACGATCTGCAGACATGCCTTGTCCGGATCAAATACCTTATAAAATGCCTCAGAACATGCTCCCACACAGGCAAGACAAGCCATACAGGTGCTGCCTTTTTTTACTTTCAGTTTTTTCATTTTGTTTTATCCTCCGCTTAAAGATGTTGTTTTTTCCTATTTTACCATTTTTGAACTTTTTTCTCAATGATATTTCCGGAATTTGCCATCTTTTTTCCTGCTTGCGGTTTTGCTTCCGTCTTCCGTTTCGCATGGCTTTGCACAGATACAAAAAATCTTAAGAAAGCGGACAGAAAAATGTAGTTTTTCTTCGGAAAATATACAAAAAGGAAAAAATCGGAAATTTGTTATGATGAAAGAGAAGAATGTACTCTCAAGCATCTCACAAAATCAGGAATGGAAAGATTTTGGGAGTACACCATAAGATCGGGAGGGGGATTTTTCATGATCCGTGAAAGTAATACATTGACATGGCAAGAGACGGCAGAACAAAAAAAGATGACACAAAGAAGGATAATGCGAAGAAGAGAAAGAGTGCGGAGACGAAAAAGAAAGGTGTGGCGAATCCGCGGGCTGCTATTGCTGTTACGCTGTCTCCTGATTTTGGGCGGTGTGCGGCACTTCCGGCAGAATCCGATCCAACGATATGCGAAAGCAAACAGCATTTCAATGGATCAGTACCCGGAGGAGCTGTTGTCGCTTTACGAGAGAAACAATGAGACGGAGACGTTCGTCGAAGAATATCCGTTGAAAAAAGAGGAGGAGCCGGAGATTGACCTGAGCGACCTGTCATCCGCATCGGAGGTTCCGCTTCTCTTGCAGTGGGATCAGAGATGGGGCTATCACCGATATGCCGGTGAAGTGATGGGATTAAGCGGCTGCGGACCGACAGCACTTTCCATGGTTGCCATTTTCATGACCGGCGATATCACAAAAAATCCGCGCTGGGTCGCCGATTTTGCCTCACAGAACGGCTATGCCGTAGACGGCAGCGGAACCGCCTGGTCTCTGATGCTGGAAGGAGCCCGGCAGATCGGCCTTTCCAGCAAAGAAATCCCTGTGGAACGGGAACGGGTGGAAAACAACCTGCAGGCCGGAAACCCCATCATTGCCCTGATGGGACCCGGGGAGTTTACCAGCAACGGTCATTTTATCGTTCTTACCGGATTGCAGAATGGCAGACTGAAAATCAACGACCCAAACAGCAGAAAAAATTCCGAAAAAACCTGGGATATCGATCAGGTGCTGGAACAGACGAAAGCGGTATGGGTGTATTACAAATAATAAAATAGAAGACATACCCATCAAAGCCTCCGAATACACTGTAAAAACAGCGTCTTCGGAGGCTTTTTGTGAGGGACTATATCGAAGAGCGTGCTGTGGAGACAGCAATTTACATGATTGAGACGAAAGCGACCGTACGGCAGACGGCGAAAAAATTCGGAGTGAGCAAAAGTACCGTGCATAAGGATCTGACATCACGTCTGGTACAGGTGAATCCGGGTCTGGCGGCAGAGGCAAGGAAAATTCTGGATGTGAACAAGTCTGAACGCCACATTCGCGGCGGCATGGCAACGAGAGAAAAATATCTGCATCAGAAGCAGAAGTGAACGAAAGTGAACCAAAGAAGCTCTTTTTCCTAATTACCTCAAATAGGGTATGATAGAGAAAGAAAATTACGAAAACAGAGGGAATTTTATGAACGATTATATCCTGGAAGTCTGTGTGGACTCGGCGGAGTCGGCGCTTGCGGCGGCAAAAAGGCGGGGCAAGCCGGCTGGAGCTGTGTCAGAATCTGGTGATCGGCGGAACAACGCCGGGTTCGAAGCTGTTTGAGGTGATCCGCAGACAGACAACCATTCCGATTCATGCATTGATCCGCCCGCGGTTCGGGGATTTCTGCTACACCCCATATGAATTAGAAGAAATCCGCGAGGAAGTCGCGATGTACCGCGAACTTGGTGCAGAGGGCGTTGTGGTCGGTGTGCTGAAAGAGGATGGAACGATGAATATGGCGGCAATGGAACAGCTGATGGAGGCAGCCGACGGCATGTCTGTGACGCTGCACCGCGCGTTCGATGTCTGCCGCGATCCCAAAGAAGCGCTTGAGCAGGCGGTATCGCTCGGTATGAACACCATTCTTACCTCCGGTCAGCAGAACAGTGCGGTAAAAGGAGCAGAGCTTCTCGCCGAACTGCAGCGCCAGGCGGCGGGACGCATCCGTATTCAGGCGGGCGGCGGTATCTGCGCGGATGCGATCCGCGAGCTGTATCCGAAAACCGGCGTGACCGCCTACCATATGTCCGGAAAAATCGAACTGGCGAGCCCGATGCAGTACCGGAAAGAAAATGTGAACATGGGACTTCCATCCTTAAGCGAATACACCCTCTACCGCACCGATGTCAAAGCCGTGCGCAGCGCGAGAGCGGTACTGGAAGAACTTTAACACCAGTAGACAAGAAGTCCCCCGTTTCTGAAGCAGTGGGATGAATTGCTAAAAGAAACATAACGGCAGTGGCGGGCGGAGAGAAATCGGTATCCTCCACTGACATGAGACAAGTCACAGTCGAACTATTTTCGACATGTCAGACTCCGTGAAATACCGACTGTGAGTTGAAACAAGAAAATAAAAAAAAGAAAAGGACATAACATTATTATGAAAGCAAATACCATCAGCGGCCAGCGGCAGTATGCGTTCGTCAGCCAGTTTAACTACATCCGCGAAGCCGGAACGAAAGGCGAAGAAAAAGCAGCCTGCCGGATCGAAAAAGAACTTTCTGAAATCGCAGAAAAATGGGGGCGGGGCGAATTGCAGATCCGCCGCGAGCCGTTCGAGATTGAGACATGGCAGGTTGACGAAGCTGTCTTTACGGTCACAGAGCCATATGAGAAAACATACACCGTCCGCGGCTGCTTCGCGGCAGCCAATACCGCCCGGAAGGCGTGGAGGCACCATTCCTCTACGTAGAAAACGGCGACCCGGTCAGCCTTTCCCATGCAGAAGGGAAAATCGTCCTGATCAACGGCGGTGCCAATGCAGAAAACTATGAAAAACTGGAAAAAGCAGGAGCCGTCGGATTTCTGATCCTGACCGGAACGCCACTGGACAAAGATGAGGACCGTCTGCCGGACTACCGCACCCTGCGCGGCGTAAAAATCCGAAACTGCCGTGCGCCGTCATTCATTATCTTGATGCGATGGAACTGGTAGAACGGGGAGCGAGCCGTGCACGCCTCGTTTTACAGCAGAAAAAAATCAGGAGAACGTCGAAAAATATCATCCTGCGCATCCCGGGAACCGAGCGGCCAGAGGAAATCCTGACGCTGACGGCTCATTACGATTCCGTTCCGCAGGGACCTGGTGCATACGACAACATGGCGGGCGCAGCGATCATCATGGAGCTGGCACACTACTTCGCCGAAAACCGCCCGAAACGGACACTGGAATGCATCTGGTTCGGCGCGGAGGAGCTGGGTCTCTGCGGAAGCCGGGCGTATGTGAAAGCGCATGAGGCCGAGCTGGCGCAGCACCGCTTCAACATGAACGTCGACCTCGCCGGACAGGCCATCGGCGGAACCGTGCTTGGCGTGGCAGCAACGAAAGAGGCATGCGACGCGATCATGGAGCACTTAAAACAGGCGGACAAAGGCGTATCGCTCATCAACAACATCTGGAGCAGCGATTCCAACACCTTCGCATGGAAGGGCATCCCGGCGATGACGCTGAACCGCGATGGTTTCGGCATGCATACATGCCACGATACGATCGACAGGATCTCCGCCTGGTCACTGAACCGGAGCGCCGGTGTCCTGGGCGAAATCGCCGAGTATCTGGCGGATGCAGAACCATTTCCATTTGAAAGAGAAATCCCGGCAGACTTTGCGGAGAGATTAAAAGTTTATTTTGGAGAATAAAAAGGAGAGAACATCATGAGCAAAAACCAGTATTAGTCATCATGGCAGCAGGAATGGGAAGCCGTTACGGCGGATTAAAACAGATTGATCCGGTTGACCCGTACGGAAATATGATTATCGACTTTTCCATTTATGATGCAAAACAGGCAGGCTTTGAGAAAGTCATCTTTATCATCAAAAAGCCATCGACGAGGCATTCCGCGAGGGCATCGGCAAGCGAATTGAGAAATACATGGATGTAGAGTATGTTTACCAGGAACTCGACGTTCTCCCGAAAGGCTACGAAGTGCCGGAAGGCCGCGTCAAACCGTGGGGAACCGGTCATGCGATTCTCTGTGCGGCAGAAGCCATCGACGGCGCACCGTTCGCCGTCATCAATTCCGATGATTATTATGGAAGAACGGCATTCGAGGAGATCTACCGCCAGCTGACAACCGAGCAGGACGGCGCGACCTATCAGTACGCGATGGTTGCCTACGACCTGTACAAAACCCTGACCGACAATGGCCACGTAGCCCGCGGCATCTGCACCGCAGACGACCAGAACCACCTTGTCGGCATTCATGAGCGCACAAGAATCGAAAACCACGGCGGACAGGCCGAATACACCGAGGATGACGGCGCAACCTGGACCGGACTGCCGCAGGGAACCATCGTTTCCATGAACCTCTGGGGCTTCACACCGAGCATTCTGATCGAGCTGAAACGCCGCTTCCTGCCGTTCCTCGAGGATGTATACAAAACCAACCCGTTAAAAGGCGAATACTTCCTTCCGTTCGTTGTCGATGAACTGCTGCAGGAGAAAAAAGCGGAAGTCACCGTACTCCGCTCCTATGATAACTGGTACGGCGTAACGTACAAAGAAGACAAAGAAAATGTCATGGCAGCACTGCAGAAATTAAAAGACGAGGGCCGTTATCCGCAGAAACTGTGGGAAGAATAACAAACGAACGGTACTGGGAAATTTTCTCCATGAGCGCATCTTTCGCAATGAAAAGAAATCCTGTATAATGGATGGAAGGAAATGCAAGGAGAATACCAATGGATACCTTATATATTGTAATACCAGCCTATAATGAGTCGGAAAATATTAAAAGAACGATCGAGGAATGGTGTCCCGTCGTGGAGAAGCATAACGGCGGCGGTGCGTCCCGTCTTGTGATCATCAACGACGGAAGCCGCGACGATACGTATGAAATTGCTTCAGCAGAGTGCGAAACCCACCCGTTGCTCACCGTGCTGACGAAGCCAAACGGCGGCCACGGTTCCACCGTTCTGTACGGCTACCGCTATGCGCTTGAAAACGGTGCGGACTATATCTTCCAGACCGATTCCGACGGTCAGACCGATCCGGCGGAGTTCGAAAAGTTCTGGCAGATCCGCGAGGGCTACGATGCCATTTTCGGAAACCGCATAAGCCGCGGCGACGGCTTTTCCCGCGCTGTCGTGGAAAAAGTGCTGTGCGCGGTGCTCTGGACCTATTTCCACGTATCCGTGCCGGATGCAAATGCCCCGTTCCGTCTGATGAAAGCAGACTACGTGGCCGAGTATCTGCCGCTGATGCCGGAAAACTACAATCTGCCGAACGCACTGCTGACTGCCTTCGGAGCGTATTTTCACCGGAAAATCCGTTTCATCCCGATCAGCTTCAAGCCGCGTCAGGGAGGAACAAATTCCATCAACATCCGTAAAATCGTAAAAATCGGCCGTCAGGCGCTGCACGATTTCTGTGAGATTCAGAAAGCGGCTGCGAAAAAAAAGAGGATAAAAAATAATATAAGAGAAGGAACGTATCCCATGTTTCATGAGATACGTTCCTTCTTTTGTATGCTTATTTTTTATTATGGGCCTTATTTTTAATAGAAGCGATGCGATCTTTCCTGATTCATGGAATCCTTTAGTGCCAGAAGTGATTCGATCAGGATCAGAAGCAGGATCACAGCGATCATGACTGCGAGGATCTGATTTGTTCGCTGATGGAACCAGGAGCCGATTCCTGTGTGTGCAGTCTGTGTATTCTCGGTCTGTGCGGCATTTTCAAGAGCTGCAGTTTCCGAAGTAATAATCTGTGCATCCGGGTCTGTTGTTCTGACAGATGGTACAATCTGCGTTGCAGCTGGAAGCTGGCTGGAAGAAGTAACAGCGGATGCGGTAACTTCCGGGTGGATGGTGGAAAGATCAACTTCTTCGTCTTCTGTAACTGCGCTGGCAATCGGTTCTGCTGCGATCGGTTCGGATGCAGGAACCTGTTCCGGTGCAGCTTTGGATGCAGGAGCTGCGGTTTCCGGAAGAATATTTTCCTGTGCCGGGTGTTCCGAAGCAGATGGCTGTACCACGGTCGGGGGTTTCTGCCGGTGCGGATGGCTGTTCCGGAACGGATGGTTCTGGAGCGGCCGGTTCTTCCGGAACTTCCGGTGCAGATGGCTCTTCCGGAAGAGATGGCTCCGGGTCAGTTGCCGGTGTTTCCGGGATTGCGGTACAGTAAACAAGAGAAGTCATCGCCGCCGAAGAATCCGTAATCACAACGGAACCGCCATTGGAAACGGCCTGTCCATTAACATAGAAGGAAATCTGATCCATATCCAGTGTGTAGCCAGGTTCCGTAACCATCGATACGGAGAACGTTCCGTTTACTTCCTCGACCGGTTCGCTGTTCTGATACAGGACATAGGAACCATCATCGGAAAGATATGACATGGTGACCGGCGCATCCATTGTGGAATCCTGAAATGTCAGGGTAGCATCGGTAAAAGCAAGAGCCGCCTGATCGGTGTTCAGATAGAATTCCAGGTCCTGTGCATCGTAATGGGTGAAGTGAATGGTAATTTCACCGGCGTCTGTATTTTCTGCACTTGAACTGTCTCGGCTGCTGCCGAATACGGAGCGGAAAAAATAATCCGGCCGCCAGGAGGCCTGCCATTCCGAATCTCAGAATCAAATTTCCTGTGTGTTTTTTCGTTGTCTGTGTGCTGTGTAACATATGACATCCTCCTTTCACCTGATCGGTTTCTGATGTCGATCTGTTTTATTTTCCTGCGGTAAGTTTCACGTATAAATTGAAAGAAAAATAATTGATAAAATATAAATTTTCTTTCTTTTTAAAGATTATACCATATGTAGAAAGAAATATCATGTAAAAATAAAAAGTTAAAAGAAAATTTGAAAATGCGTCAAAAGTGGAAAAGGTTTGTAATGCATGTCGAAAAATAGAAAAAGAACTGTCACAATTTCTTAAAAAATATTTGCGGAAAAAGAGGGCAGAAAGGGCAGAATGTGAAACAAAAGCAAAATAAAAAGAAGGAAACAAGACACGGAAAAGTATTCCAGGCAGGCCGCATGCAGAAGAAAAAGTGGGAATAAAAACCGATCCAATTCGTCAAAAAAGCGGAAAAGTGGTGAAAAAATTGTGGGTTCTATGAAAAAACGATGGAAAAAGACAGGAATGTTGTCGAAATATTCTAGTTGACAAAAAGATGTAACACTGGTAGAATCGGTTTGTAACAAGATGTAACAAAAACGTAATAATTATTCAGGAGGTAAGTATGACATTCAAAAAAGTTATGTGCCGGGCATCCTGGGGAGCGTGCTCACACTGACTGTCATCATGGCTGCACCCGTAAAAGCAGAGACAAAGGAAGAAACCATTTTAAATAAAACAGACTGGAGCACAATGGCTGCAGCAAACGTAGAAGGATATGCCAACATCCGCAGCGAGGCAAGCGTGGATTCCGAGATCGTCGGAGTTCTGATGCCGGGTTACGCAGTTGCGGTAACAGAGAAAGGAGACGAGTGGAGCAAGATCTCTTCCAATGGTGTAGAAGGCTACATAAAGAATGAATATCTGGTATTTGGGGAAGAGGCAAAAGCACATTACCGCAATATGTGCGGTATCATCGGAGTTGTTCAGGCGGACAGCCTTCGTGTCCGTGAGGCAGCATCCACAGATTCCGCGCAGGTTGGAACACTGACACAGAATGGTGAGGTCAGCATATTCGGCGAAGAGGCTGACTGGTATCAGATCCAGTACAGCGGAAGCAGCGCATACGTTCATGGAGACTATGTGACACTTTCAGAGGAGTTAAAAGGTGCTGTTTCCATGGAGGAATATCAGGCATCACAGGCCTGTGTGGCAAGCAGCGCAGCAGCAGCCTCCACAGCAGGCAGTGCATCGGTAATTTCCGCAGACAGCAATGATGTGGCAATGCTTGCAGCACTGATCGAGTGCGAGGCAGGCGGCGAGAGCTACACAGGAATGGTGGCAGTCGGAGCGGTTGTAGTAAACCGTGTCAACAGCGGTTCCTTCCCGAACAGCATTTCCGGCGTTATTTATCAGAGTGGACAGTTTACACCGGTTGCGACCGGAACTTTCCAGAGTGTGCTCGCACGCGGAGCGAGAAGTGACTGTTACGCAGCTGCACAGGCAGCACTTTCCGGCGAGAGCCCGGTTGGCGGATGCCTGTATTTCAACAGCGGCTACGGCAGCGGAATCCAGATCGGATATCAGCATTTTTATTAAAAACAGGCGTGTAACCTTCGCAAGGGGGATAGGCGGAGGGAGTATGCATTTCCATAGATTGTGATCGGTTCAAAGTCATGAAAAATGAGATGGAATCGACGGTATAGAAAAAAGAGTAAGTGAACAAGGGGAGACGTTCACTTACTCTTTTTTTACTCTGAAACAAATACTACCGGATAGTCAAAAGTGCAGACTATCCTTATGGAGTTTTACAGGAAATGTTGTTGGATTTCCAGTTACGGGACATCGTTATTTTCAAAAATTTTCAACAGCTTGGTTTTCTGGTTATCGGCGCGGAAGTCTGCTAATGTCTGACGCAGTGTTGTATGGCGGACGCGGTAGGTGTTGGAGAGAAAACAGAAAAATGTGATTCCCCAAATACCGGCCAGAGCAACACACATTTATGAAGCCTGGAAAATCGAAGCTTCATCTGAACATGCCCTTCGTGGAACCAGGCACGGACACCGGCGTGCCGGTAAGAGCCGCGGCTTACGATTTTCCGCTCCGTGTCACTGCCAAAGTCGCCGTCTGCGAGAATTTGTTCCAGAAAGGCAGCACAGTCAGCGGCAGAAGAACGAATCTGCGGGTCAATCGAAGCGGAAAGACCGAAATAAAGATGGCAGGATCCGAGAATCAGCTCATAAAGATGAAAAATTTTTGATTCCTGGCACCAGGAGTGGATTTTCTCAAAATCAATCTTAGATGCATACTGCTTCAGATACAAGGTAAAATCGCAGAGCAGACGGCTGCCAAAACCGCTGTAGAGGTAATGCTTGAGCATGTGATGCAGCATGTAAAAACATTTTCCGTTGGCGGCAGTACCGGATAGGTCTGACCGTAAAGCGTAAGGGGAAGATGCTTTCAGATGATCCGCGGAGAAAATCTCGTCCACCAGCTCATTCGCACGGGCAAACTGATAGACGCCGACGATGCGGTAGTGCAGCTCCAGCGTGAAGGAACGGTGCGTGTCCGGGAACGTATAGCGGTAGGTAACGTGGTGGTCACTGTCTTCCGGCTCCTCGACGCAGCCATGCGCCTCGAGAATCCGGCAGGCACGGGAAAAAGCTTCTTTTTCATTGATATAGAGATCCAGATCTCCCAGCTTCCGATATTCGGGAATGGGATAATTGGCGGCGAGACTGATGCCCTTTAAGAGAAAGCACAGGGATTTTTCTCTGCGAAGCAAAAAGTGAGACTGGTAAAGTGTTCTAACTGATAATAGGAGAGCAGCATCTGCTTCGTCTGCTGTTTGAGTGCGGAAAACTGCGGCTGATTCTCAAAATATGGCAGAAGAAACGGAAGTGAACAGTGTTTTTCCGCAAGGCGGTATAAAGCGGAAGCATCCACACCGGTAAGCGTGACGGGATCAGATGAATCTGTGCATAAATTTTTCAAAAATCTGTAAATAAACGGTATCAAGCGGCTGCATAAGAGACTCCTTTTTGGGAAGAGTTTGATATGATTTAGTATACCACAAAATGGAAAATAACTAAAACTTTATTACAGATATCAATAAAAAGTAAAATATAGTTTATAATGTAACAGGTTAGAGCTATAATAAAATTATTAGTATGATTGCTTTTTCCTGCCGTCAGGAAGAAAAAGCAAAACTTAAGTGAATGGAGATAAAAATGACCAGAAAAGGTGATTTTGTACTCAGACAGCTTGCAGACGAATATGTTCTGATTCCATATGGGGCGACGACAGAAAAATGAATCAGGTACTCACACTAAGCGAAACTGCTGCTTTTATTTACGAGCAGACCGGCGATGCCGCATCCGCAGAGGAGATTGCGGAGACGGCTTGGAAAAGCCTACGATGTGCCGGCGGAGGAAGTGCAGGAGGATGTCAGCGCGGTGCTGAAAACATTTCGGAACTGCGGGATCCTGGAGTGAGGAATCTACGAAAATGAAGAGGATAAAGTATGGTAGTATTTTTTGGTCGGTGGCGAGAGCAGACTGATGGATGCCCTGATCACCAAAATGGAAAAAGACGGACATAAAACGTATCTGCTTACGGGAAAGCGGGATGGAAGAGGAAAGTACCGCCGCGTCTTCGAACGGTATAATTTCCCCTACGACAGCGAGAGCGTCCGGGAAATTTTTACCAATGTAAACCCGGATCTTGTTATTTTTCTCGGGGCCTATGATACCAACTATGACTGGAGTGATGCAAGAGAGTCGGTCCGTTACACCGCAGATCTGACCAATCTTCTGTCCGCTTACGCATTCAATCCCAAAGGACGATTCGTCTACCTGTCCTCCGAGGCAGTTTACGGCCGGTCCTATATGGCGGATATTCACGAGACAGAACCGGCATCCGCCAAAAGCTTTCAGGCGATGGCGATCCTGCAGGGCGAAAATATCTGCAAGAGCTACCGTGACACGAGAGAGATGGACACACGGATTCTGCGGTTTGATCATCTGCATGATATTCCGCGGAAAGGAAAAGCAGACAACAATCCGTGTTTCCAGATGACGCTGGAGATGCTGAAAACAAATCAGATTGCAGCCAACAGCCGCAACGCGTTTTCGATGATCTATCAGAACGACGCCGTCGAATTTGCGTACCGCGTGATGATGGAGGAACACCCGAAGTATCCGCTGTACCACATCACATCGGGAGAAGTCATCACACAGATGGATCTGGCGAAACTGATTCAGCAGAACGCAGGCTGTGCAGCGTCCCGGAATGCAGGGATTGCTGCGGCGGAGGGAAAGTATCTTCTTTTTCTGGATGCAGACGATAAAATGGATGAGAAAAAATACGATACGTTCTATGGTGATACAGGCCGAGGAGAAAAAAAGCGGATATTGTAATCGGAAAGTATCACAGATGGAAGGAAAATGGTGAAAGCGTTGAAAGCGGAAGTTCATTAGAAGACGAAGAGCCAGATAGCATCGCTTTTCGGTTTAAAGGTTTCTTTCAATCCGGAAGTTTATCGTACGACTGGGGAAAACTTTATCGAAGAGAGTTTTTAACAGAACATGAACTGTGGGTGCCGCAATATACTTACGCGGAGGACAAAGCACACAATTTCCGCTGCTGCGCATGCGAACCGAAATATGCTTTTGTACCGCAGAGCATTGTGCTCTACCGGGAAAATCTGCAGTCTGTGACGTTTCGTCCGAAAAAGAAGCTGATGCAAAACTGGATTCAGATTGCCTCGGACTTGAAGCGTTTTTGAAGGAACGCAGGATTGAAAAGGATTATGGTGACCTGATGCTGTTTCACCTGGTGATTGGTGCAATGTATCTGGCGAAGGAAGAGATGACGTATGAAGGAGAAAATGTTTCTGTGGTCAAAAGCTGCTGAAACAGTATGGGTCAGATCCGTTTGTTCGAAAAAACCTGACGATACGGAATTGCCTGCATTACGGAGTTCAAATCAAATCGGTATTCTGGAAACTATTAAGCTTCACCCTCGTATTATTTTTTACGTCTTCACGCATATGGTTTTTTGTCAGCCATCCTCGTTTTCATGTCCCGGCTTGGAATTGACAGTCTGTAGACGATTCCTGACAAATCTTTCTTTTTTCTGAATGTTTTTAACTTTGCTTGTTATTTTTCATCATTATAGTATGATGAATACAACAGCCAATTTTTTCAGAAAGGGGAAAAAACGCA
>VOFC01003463.1_pt1 | contig 26696 bp, 53 predicted proteins | sample 5384161 | NCBI WGS metagenome assembly VOFC01 (sample SAMN12384722, study PRJNA508395) | human gut metagenome | isolation source: healthy gut B | host: Homo sapiens | reverse complement strand
TAAATATAAAAATGGAAAAGTATTAAATATAATGACAACTACGATAAGTGTAGCTTTCTTATTCGTATTATTCTTTAATTTTATGGATATAAATATGAGACATTATTATACAAATAGAAAAGATATGGAAATAGCAAAAAAATAGCTACAATCGTAGAAAATTATGAAAAAAAAAAGGGAAAACAGATAACAAAAGTAGTTCTATATGATGGTGGTGAAAATAAAAGACAGAATATGAAGGTGTAAGACATATTGGAGATGCAAATACTAGAGCATTTTATGCAACATGGGGAGTACAAGGAATATTAGACAATGTATTGCATAGACAAATTACCATAGAAGATAAAAAAGATGAAGAAATTGAAAAATATTTTAGTAACCAAAATTGGAAATATTTTTAATGAAGACCAAGTAAAAATAAAAAGATGATACATTACATTTGTTAGTTATATCAGAAATAACATAGGTAGTAGAAAGAAGGTACATGTATGAAAAAAATTACAATAATAATCCCAGCATATAACGAAGAAGAATCATTACCAATGCTATACGAAAGATTAAATAAATTAATGGAAGAAATGTCAAATTATGAATTTGAAATACTTTTTGTAAATGATGGAAGTAAAGACAAAACAATTGACATAATAAAAAATCTAAGAGAAAAAGATAAAAAGAATTTGTTATGTAGATTTTGCAAGAAACTTTGGAAAAAGAAATAGCCATGATTGCAGGATTAGACTATGCAACAGGAGATTGTGTTGTATTTATGGATGCAGATTTACAAGATCCACCAGAGTTAATACCGGAACTAGTTAAATATTGGGAAGAAGGTTATGATGATGTATATGCTAAAAAGACGTTCAAGAAAAGGTGAAACATGGTTAAAAAAATTCACATCTAAAATGTATTATAGAGTATTACAACATTTAACTAAAGTAGAAATCCAAGAAGATACAGGAGACTTTAGACTTTTAGATAGAAGATGTGTAAATGCATTAAAAAAAACTAAGAGAATCTCAAAGAAATACAAAAAGTATGTTTAGTTGGATAGGATATAAGAAAAAAGAAGTTCTATATGATAGAGATCCAAGAGTTGCAGGTTCAACAAAATGGAATTATGGTAAATTAATAGATTTAGCAATAGATGGAATAACATCATTTTACAACATCACCTTTAAGACTAGCAACATTTATTAATTCCAACATTTATAGTTTTATTTATATATTTTATATATGTAATTGCGAAAACATTTGTAGTACATGAGGCAATACAAGCATTCAAGCAATTATATTATTAATATTATTCTTCTCTGGAATTCAAATATTATTATTTGGAATTTTAGGAGAATATTTAGGAAGAATATTTAATGAAACTAAAAATAGACCATTATATTTAGTAAATGAATACAATGGAAAAAAAAAAAGAAATGAATGACAAATAGGGAGCAAAAGATGAAAGAAGAAAAAATTCAGAAAATAAAATTAAATGAAATAGACATAAAAACTTAAATATAAATGTTATAAAAGGCTTATATTTAGAATATAAAGAAGTCATAAATTATTTAATTTTTGGCGTAGGCTCAATGATTGTAAACTTTTGCTTCATATTTTATTTTTTGCACGATTATTAAAAAATAGATGAAGTAGTAAGTAGTGCAATGTCATGGTTTTGTGCTGTTTTATTTGCATATATAACGAATAAATTATTTGTATTTGAAAGTAAAACAACAACAGTAAAAGAAGTAATAAAAAGAATGTGTATCATTTTTCTTAGCTAGAATTGTAACAGGGATTTTATGTGATGTTGGAACATTTGCAGTAATGGTAAAAGTTCTAAAAATAAATGATATTATTTCTAAAGTTGTAACACAAGTAATGGTAGTAATATTAAATTATGTTTTTAGTAAATTTATAATATTTAAAAATAAAAAATAAACAAAAAGAAGGCAATATTTTTTTATGCCTTCTTTTTTTGTCGAAATTTGATTGACAAATAGGAATTAATATAGTACAGTAATAGTGTACCCATATATGTATAGTGTGTAACACATGCTATATTGACAAGCAAAAAGGAGAAGGATAATGAACACAAAAGGTACAATCAATGTCTGTGTAAAAGACGAAGCAGAACTTAGGCAGGATTACACAATAACGCTTGAAGTTCTAAAGAACTAGGTGATATAGCGGGTATCCGCGTATTGCTGAACCAAGAAGGCGAAAAACCATCTATTGATAAACAAATGAAAAGGTAGAAGAAGATAATAATACAAACAGGTATTGCACTAATGTGCAATTTAAAAGCTTGGAAATTATTACTTCTTTTTTCTTTTTTGAATATTGATGGAATTCAGAAAGCTATCAAAATTGATAGGCGAACAAACCAGCCAATCATTTTTGGAGCCTGAAGAAGAATCGCCATATTGGCGCGTTTTGGTAGTTCAGCCTGACTTTGAAATTCCTGATTGGGCACCAGATAAAAAAATCGCATATCAACTTTGGGTTGATAGGTTCAATCACTCTGATGAATATAATAATCCTAAAATGGAAAAAGAGAAATTATAGGAATTGGGGTGATATCCCAGCTTGGGGTAAGAATGAAATTGAGAATTCCATAATAACGATTTCTTCTGTGGAAACCTAAAAAAGGAATTGAAGAAAAGCTAGACTACTTCAAGGAACTTTCAGTGGGGGATTTTGTATCTTTCACCGATCAATGAAAGTCTGTATCGGCATGACCGATATGCTTCGACCAATCACATGGAGATTGATCCAGATGCAGGTACTTTCAAAGAGTTGAAAGAATTGCATGATAAGGCTAACCAACTTGGAATCCATATCATTTTGATGTAGCTTTTAATCATTGCAGTAGCGACAACCCAATATTCCAAGAGGCATTGAACAATCCAGATTCTCCATATAGGAATTGGTTCTATTTTGATGAAAATGGAAACTACTCTTATTGGTATGGAATGTTTAAAGATATGCCGAACTTTAATCAGAATTGTAAGGAGGTACAAGACTATGTATATGGTGAAAATGGCGTAGTTGCAAAATATTCACCATATGTAGATGGCTTTAGGCTAGATTTAGCCGAAACCTTGCAACCATTTTTCTTGGAGGGTATCCGCAACAGAGCTAACAGCTTTGGACGCCATCTGATTTTGGTAGAATTTTGGGACAAGGTACCAATTGAATTATTAGGAAAAGGGATTGATTGCCCAACAAATTATCCATTAACAAATGCCTTGTATAGGTTTGTATTAAATGGAAATGACCAAGGGCTAAAGTGGGAGATCAGAGATCTTCTCGAGAACTATCCTAAGAACACAGTTGATACCATGTTTAACTCTCTTGATACACATGATATCATGAGGGGCAATAACAATTTTCTCACAAAAAGTTCATCAGAAATGAACCAGACCGAGTCTGGGACATTGACAAGGAAAATTCACCTTGGCATATTAGCATTAACGGTCACGGAGTATTCTTGACTGAAGCATTTAGGAAGTTTGAGCTCGAAAACGACAAGCTTTACTCCTAAAGAATATGCAGATGCTAAGGAAAAAACTCAAGATTGCTGTCATGTTGCAGTATTTTTTTTGCCGGAATTCCCTGTATCTACTATGGAACAGAAGTGGGGAGTTACGGGTTTTAAAGATCCGTTCAACCGCAAATGCTATCCATGGGACAATCAGGATAAAGAGCTTCTACAATTCTATAGGGATATAGGAAAATATAGGAGCTTCTACACTGGTAGAAATAGTAGTTTCAAGGTTCTATATTCTGATTCAAGTGTTTTTTGCATTTGAACGCAGAAATGATACCAATTCGGTATTTGTAGCGGTAAATCGAGGAGATGCAGAGCGTCAAATCGATATTCCGGAGGACTTTGAAGCTTCAGCAGCAAAAGATGCCAATGTGTATCTGCTAAATGCAAACATTGGAGCAAAGAGTGTGTTACCTAACGGAGGGATGATTATCCTGAAGTAAAAAAAAGAGCTGTTTCATTTAGACGTGAAAAATATGTGGCAGCAGGTGGACCAGATGGAGGAGACGGCGGAAAAGGCGGAGATGTGTATTTTAAAGTAGATAAAGATAAAAATACACTTATTGATTTTAGATATAACAAAAAATATAAAGCTAAAAATGGTGAAAATGGAAGCGGAGCAAGATGTAATGGGAAATATGGAGAAGATATATTTATTGGAGTACCAATAGGAACTATTATAAAAGATGCGGAAACTGGAAAAATAGTGGCAGACTTGTCTACTCCCGATCAAGTAGAACTTGTTTTAAAAGGAGGAAAAGGAGGAAAAGGAAATTCACATTTTGCCACAGCAACAAGACAAGCACCAAGATTTTCTCAAGATGGAGAAAAAGGTGATGAGAAGGAAGTAATTTTAGAGCTTAAACTTTTGGCTGATGTAGGTCTTTTAGGATTCCCAAACGTAGGCAAATCAACATTTTTAAGTACAGTTACAAGTGCTAGACCTAAAATTGCAAATTATCAGTTTACAACATTGGAACCAAATTTAGGGGTTGTAACATTAAAAAATAAACAAAGTTTTGTAATAGCTGATATTCCAGGAATAATAGAAGGAGCAAGTCAAGGTGTGGGATTAGGACTTAAGTTTTTAAGACATGTTGAAAGAACTAGATTATTACTTCATGTAATAGATGTTTCTGGTACAGAGGGAAGAATTCCTGTAAGATTTTTTAACAACTATATTCATAATTTCAGCTTCATCTACAATTAATTTTATGCCTGCAAAATCCAACAATTTCATTATTTGAAGTATTTTTAGTTACTAAATATATAGAATTACTTGAACCTAATTCATCTTTTTAAAATATTGTAGTTCCAGTATATCAAAATCATCTTCCAAACAGGCTTTATAATTTCTAAATCGTCAAAATTCATTTTAGAAATATTAAAATTATTTTTCATTTTTTGCTTCCTTTTCTTCTAATTGTCTTTTTGGGCTTGAGGCTTTTTAAATACAAAGGTAAAATTTCTTTTTGTTTATTACCAATTTTATCTATTAAACCAGCAAGTGCTAAGTAATAAAGCTTAAAGAATTAGATTTTTTCATCTAAAATTAAATCTTTTTATAGATGAATCAGCAAAAGATTCTTTAATTTGATCAGCAAAAGATATTGAACCATCGCCAACAAACATAACTGATGAAGAAGCAAAAATTATTTTAAATAATCTTTTAAAGTAGATAAAGCATTTTCAGAAGCTTTGGCTCTATTAACTTTGTAAATACCATTACTTTTTTCATATAAAAGCAAAATAACAATTATTATTTTTTTACAATCAATAAACTGCAAATAAGCCATCATTATTTAAGGATAGGCTAAAACTTCTAATGAGCTAATACCAATAGATGGGATATTTAAACTATCACAAAAAGCCTTTAACAGTTGCAACCCCAATTCTTATACCAGTAAAAGAACCAGGACCAATATCACAAATAATTAAATCTAATATACTATTTAAATCAGTATCAGAATCTGCTAATGCTTGTGAAATCATAGGCATTAAGTTTTCAGAATGACTTTTTGTCATTTCTTTATCTAAATTACAAATTAAATTTTTATTATCTAAAAATAGAAACACCACATATTTTACTTGATGTATCAATACTTAAAATTTTCATCTTAAAATCCTTTCTTTTTTTAAGATTATCTAAATTAATAGAATCTGGATAATCAATATTTAAAATTCTTGAATTTTTCGTCGTTTTCATCTTTAGAAAATGTAATTTTTAATATAATTAGGTGGCAAAACATCTTCAATTAATTCCCCCATTCAATTAAACAAATTCCATTTTCAAAATACTCGTCTCCGCCAATTTCATAAAATTCTGAACTATCTGCTAACGGTAAACATCAAAATGATATATATTTGTATTATTTTTTGAATATTCATTTACAATTGTAAAATGTAGGACTAGAAATTTCATTTTCTAAGCCAAAATTTGATAAAAAGCCTTCAACAAATTTAGTCTTACCAGAGCCTAATTCACCTGTTAGAACAACTAACATCCTTTTTGTTCAAAAAAAAGATGCTAATTTTTTTTGTCTCAGTTTCAAAATTTTTGTTTCAAATTCATTTTTTTAAAATGAATTTTTATATTTTTTCTACCATCAAAAACTCCTTAAAAAAAATAAATTTAAAATCAAAAATATTATAATATAAAAAAAATCAAAAAAATCAATTAAAAGTCTTGATAAAATGACTGTTTTGTAATATAATTGTAATGAAAATTTTTGTAACGGAAAAAGAAAAAAATAAAGTAAAGGTAGATAAATAATGTTTAAATTTTGGTTTTGGTCAAGATATAGGAATAGATTTAGGAACAGCAACAGTTATTGCGTATATGTAAAAGGTAAAGGAATAGTTTTAAGAGAACCATCAGTTGTTGCAGTAGACAATACAACAGGAGAGGTATTAGCAGTTGGAGGAGAAGCTAAGAAGAATGCTTGGAAGAACACCAGGAAATATAGTAGCTACAAGACCATTAAAGAGATGGTGTAATATCAGACTATACAGTTACTGAAAAAATGCTAAAACATTTTATAAGTAAAGATATGTGGAAAATCTATATTTGCACCAAGAATAATGATATGTATACCCTCACAAGTAACAGAGGTAGAAAAAAAGGCCGGAATAGATGCAGCTTCAATGCAAGCAGGAGCTAGAGAGGTTTATATTATAGAAGAACCAATGGCAGCAGCAATAGGAGCTGGAATAAATATAGCAGAACCAAGTGGTAGTATGATAGTTGATATTGGTGGAGGGACAACTGATATAGCAGTAATATCATTAGGAGGATCTGTTGTAAATTAGTACATCATTAAAAGTTGCTGGAGATAAATTTGATGAATAATAGTAAAATATATAAAGAAAAAACATAATATAGTAATTGGAGAAAGAACAGCTGAAGACTTAAAAGTTTAATATAGGATGTGTATATCCAAAAATACAAGATACTGAAATGGATATTAGAGGAAGGGACTTAGGACAGGACTTCCAAAAACAGTAACTGTGTATTCAAGTGAAATGTTGAAGCACTAATAGAACCAGCTATGATGATTGTAGATGCAGTACATTCAGTATTAGAAAAAAACACCACCAGAATTGGCAGCTGATATAAGTGACAGAGGAATATATATGACAGGTGGAGGCTGTTTAATAGATGGACTTTAGATAAATTGTTGCAAGAAAAAAACAGGAATAAATGTAATGATAGCTCAAGATTCTGTATCATGTGTAGCATTAGGAACAGGAAAAAGCTTTAGATAATTTAGATGTTTTAGAAGAAAATCAAAATAAATAAACCAATGTGGCTTTTGAACCAACAAAATTCTTAAATTGGTTCAAAGTCCCAATTGGTTCAAAAGAAGTTCAAAAATTCACATTGGTTCACCATTGGTCCAAAAAAGCCCCATTGATTCATGATCGAAGAAAGGAAAAGAATGAATAAAGTAGTAAAATTTATAACATTGGGTTGCAAAGTAAATCAATACGAAACAAATGCAATAGCACAAAAATTTATAGAAAAAGGATATAAAGTAATAGAAAAAATAATGAGAATCAAGAAGAAAAAGCCAGATATATGCTAATAAATACATGCACAGTAACAAATATGTCAGATAGAAAATCAAGACAAATGTTAAGAAGAATGAAAGAAAAAATCCAAAAATCAATAGTTGTTGCCGTTGGATGTTATGCTCAAGTTGCTAAAGATGAACTATCAAAAATACCAGAAATAGATTTAGTTTTAGGAAACAATGAAAAAAAGAAATTGTAAAATATGTAGAAGAATATATAGAAAAAAAAAAAAAATATCTGAAATAGAAGATGTAATGAAATCAAGAGAATTTTCTGATTTTGGAAATATTACTTTTACAGAAAAAACAAGGGCTGTTATAAAAATTCAAGATGGATGTGATAGATTTTGTTCTTATTGTATAATACCATATGCAAGAGGAAGAGTGAGAAGTAGAAAACCAGAAAGCATAATTTCTGAAATAACAAAAATTGCTAAAAAAGGAATAAAAGAAGTTGTAATAACAGGGATACATATAGCATCATATGGAAAAGATTTTAAATGTGCAAAGAAAAAAATTACTTATAGACTAATTGATTTATTAGAAGAAATAAATAAAATAGATGGAATAGAAAGAATAAGATTAGGTTCAATAGAACCATTATTAATAACAGAAGAATTTGTAGAAAGATTAAAAAATTAGAAAAAATATGCCATCATTTTCATTTATCTTTACAAAGTGGATGTGATGAAACATTAAAAAGAATGAACAGAAGGTATACAACAGAGCAATTTAAAAAATTGTCAAAATATTAAGAAAAGCATATAAAGATGTAAACTTAACAACAGATATAATAGTTGGCTTTCCTGGAGAAACAGAAGAAGAATTTAATAAAACATATGAAATTTTTAAAAGAAATAAAATTTTATAAAATGCATGTATTTAAATATTCACCAAGAAAAGGAACAAAAGCAGCTGTAATGGAAAATCAAATTCCAGGAAATATAAAAGAAGAAAGAAGTAAAAAGTTAATAGAATTATCAAATGAAAATGAATTTGAATATAAATCAAAAATATATAGGAAAAAAAGTAGAAGTATTATTTGAAGAAGAAAAAGATGGAGTATATAAAGGACATACAGCAAATTATATATTGGTTTATTGCAAGGATGAAAAGGAAAATTAGAAAATAAAATACAAGAAGTAGAATGCATTAAAAACTTAAATGACCATATATTAGCAAAAATATAGAGATGTAACAAAAAAAAATGTAACAATTATGTAATGTAAAAAAATAACAAAAAAAATTCATAGAAAAAAACTTGAATATAAAACAAAAATGTAGTATAAATAAAATAGCTGAAATAAAATCACAAAGGAGGAAATAATAATGTCAGAATTAGGACAAAACGAAACAATGGTGTATTTGGTGGAGTTTCATTTGATGGACAAGTTAATAATGAAGCAGAAAATAGAAGTAAATGCTGGAACAATAAGAACCAAACAATTACCTGTTAAAACAGGATTTTTGGCAAAAATTCAAAGCATTCTGGTTACAAGATATTGATTGGAATAAAGAAATAAAAGTAGAATTAACACCATATCAACAAAAAAGTAGAAGATGAAATTAATGATTTCTTACATCAAGAAGTTACATGGGAAAAGTACATGACTTTTTTATTCCAAGAAATTACATTTGGAAAAAAAAAATAAATAGAAAAGAATATTTAATGAAAATTAAAAAAATATAGCAAATATAAAATATATGTTATACTTTTTTGTTATTTAAAACAAGGAGGAAAAACATGGCAAAAAACAAAACAATTTTTGTATGTAATGAATGTGGAAACGAATCAAGCAAATGGCTTGGAAAATGCCCAGCATGGGAAGCTGGAATACATTTTTTTGAACAAAAAATAATAGAAAAAAAAAATAGTTCATTAAAAGAACACAAAAATGGAAAACAATACACCACAAAAAACTTAAATAGTTATGAGGCAAAGAGAAACAATAAGAACATCAACAGGATTTGAAGAATTAGATAGAGTTTTAGGGTGGTGGATTAGTAAAAGGTTCATTAATTTATTAGGAGGAGAGCCAGGAATAGGAAAATCTACTTTAATTTTACAATTATGTGATAAAATAAAAGGAGAAGGAAAAGTTTTATATGTTTCAGGAGAAGAATCAGCAGAACAAATAAAATTAAGAGCAGATAGATTAGAATAAATAATGAAGATATACTATTTTTAGGTGAAACAGATATAGATATTGTTAATCAAATATATTATAGATTTAGAACCAAAATTAGTAATAATAGATTCAATTCAAACAATGTATTCAGAAGAAATTTCGTCAGCAGCAGGAAGTGTGTAAGTCAAGTAAGAGAAATTACTGCTACAGTTATGAGAGTGTGTAAATCTAGAAATATATTACAACTATAATAATAGGACATGTTACAAAAGATGGAAATATTGCAGGACCTAGAGTATTAGAGCACATGGTTGATACAGTATTATATCTTGAGGGGGAGAGATATTTTTCGTACAGAATACTAAGAGGAGTAAAAAATAGATTTGGATCAACAAATGAAATAGGAATGTTTGAAATGAGAAATGAAGGAATGTGTGAAATTTAAAATCCATCAGATATTTTAATTTCAGAAAGAGAAGATAATCCAGCAGGTTCATGTTATTGTATGTATGTAATGGAAGGAACAAGACCTCTTTTAGTTGAGATTCAAGCATTAACTACAAAGTGTATTTGGAATTCCAAAAAAGAACAGCAAATGGAATAGATTTTAATAGACTAGCATTATTATAGCTGTTTTAGAAAAAAAGAGCAAATTTGGCAATTGGTAAATCAAGACGTGTATTTAAATGTTGTAAGTGGAATGAAAATTTCAGAGCCTGCAATAGACTTTAGGAATAGCACTAGTTGTATCAGCATCAAGTTTTAAAAATATTTCAATACCTAAAGATATGCAGTTATAGGCGAAGTAGGTCTTAACAGGAGAAATAAGAAGTGTAAACTTAATAGAAAAAGATTAAAAAGAAGCAGAAAAATTAGGTTTAAAAAAAATGCCTAATTCCAGAAAAATAATAAAAAAGAACTTGAAAGAAAAATTATAAATTAGATATAATAGGTGTGAAAAATATAAATGATGCAATAAGAAAAGTAGGCATTAAAAAAAAATTCAAAAGAGTTGAGAAAATTTGACAATTAAAAAAAAAGACTTAACCATTAAAAAATTTTAAAATTGATTGCACCAGGAACAGAAATAAGAGATGGACTGAAAATATTTTAAGAGCAAAAACAGGAGCATTAATTGTAATTGCTGATAAACAAAGAAGTAATGGATATTAGTTGATGGAGGTTTTAATATAAATGTGGACTATACATCATCAAAATTATATGAATTAGCAAAAATGGATGGAGCAATAGTTTTAAGTGAAGATTTAAAAAAAATATTATTTGCAAATGCACAATTAATACCATCAAAGAAATATCTACAACAGAAAACAGGGACAAGGCATAGAACAGCAGAAAAAGAACTTGCAAAACAAACAGGTAATATTGTTATTAGTATATCTCAAAGAAGAAATATTATAACAATTTATAAAGGAAATAATAGATATGTTCTAGAAGATACAGATGTTGTATTAAATAAAGCAAATCAAGCATTCAAACATTAGAAAAATATAAAAAAAGTTTTGATAATAGATTAAATATTAAATGAATATGAATTTAATGATATTGTAACACTTCAAAAATGGTAATAGAAACTTTGCAAAAGAGCAGAAATGCTTATGCAAGTTGTAGATGAAGTACAAAAAAAGCAATATATGAATTAGGTAATGATGGAAGACTTATTGAAATGCAATTAGAAGAGCTTAATTACAGATGGAATTGAGGAAGAAGAATATTTAATAATCAAAGATTATTTAGTAGGAAAAAATATAGATAAAGTAGTATCAAAATTACATAATATGGAACATGAAGATTTACTTATACCACAAAATATTGCAAAATTATTAGGCTATAAATCAGAGGATAGCTATGAAGAAGTAAATGTATATACAAGAGGATATAGAATTTTAAATAAAGTACCAAGAATGCCAAGCAATATAGTAGAAAATGTAGTTAAAAGATTTAAATCGTTTCAAAATTTACTTGCAGCAAACATAGCAGAATTAGACGATGTAGAAGGAATTGGTGAGATTAGAGCAAGAACAATTAAACAATCATTAAAGAGAATGAGAGAACAATTTGCATTTGACAATTTACTTATTTAGATGTATAAAATAATAGCAAATATTACAGGAGGAAAAGGAATGAAAAAGAAGAGGACAAAAAGTAAAAAAATCAAATCAGAAAAAAATTAAATAAAGAATATTCAAAAAATTAAATTGATATCAACAGTTATAGCAATTATTATTATTATTTTAGGGCTAATAGCATACGGGTATTTATTCAAAAACAAAATTTTACTAGCCAAAATCCAATAGCTACAATAGAAATAGAAGGATATTGAACAATAAAAGCAGAACTTTATCCAGAGTATGCAAGAGAAGCAGTATCAAATTTTATAAAGCTTGCAAATAACGGATTTTATGATGGGATAATTAGGAATTTACAGAAAGTGAGGGATGAACAGATGAAATTAAATCTAAAAAAAGAAAGGAAAGGTATAACCCTGATAGCGTTAGTAATAACAATAATCGTATTATTAATATTAGCAGGTGTATCAATAGCCATGCTAACAGGGCAAATGGAATATTAACACAAGCACAAAATTCAAAAACAACAAATGAAAATAAGTCAGCAGAGGAAAAAGTAAAATTAGCAATAATGGCAGCAAAGTCACAATCAACAGACGGAAGTTTAGAATTAGACAAATTAACAACAGAAGTAACAACAAATTATGGAGGACAAGTAGATGGGACAGCATTCCCAGTAACAGTAACAATAGATGGGAAATCATTTATGGTAGATAGTGATGGATGTAGAATTAACAGATAAGGAAAAATAACTACAAATGCAAATGGAACTGGAGACATTGCAGATAATTAACAGAAGAAGGAAACAACATTATATATAACATTTGAAATTAACATTAGAAAATGGAACAATAACAAAAGTAGTAGATAATGATGGAAAATAAAGAAATGACAGCAAGGGTATTTTGTAAAATTATACATTTTACAATAACAGGAAACAGGAGAAAACGGACAAAGAAGATATGACAAAAATACAAAATTCAGAGCAAAAATAGCAGCAAACAAATCATCAAGTTACCAAACAAAGCATTTCAATTTGGAGGATTTACAGAAGGTTCAAGTAAAAAGATGGAAATGCAACACCATATAATTCAAGTTATGCATATGTAACAGATAAATCAACAGGAAATGCAGTAACTGGATGGAGAGTATTTGACGTTGATGGAGATACTGTAACACTTATATCAGCAGGAAATCCAGAAGATTATTATCATCCATGTGATTTAGATTATGGATATATAGGTGAATACATATTATCAGGAAATACAAATAGTAGTGCACCAAGTGATTTAGAATTAGGTTCAAAATATACAGCAAGAGATTGAGTATGTATGTAAATGCTAGTTATGGAAGTAGAATAACAGCAACAGCATTAACAAAAACAAGATTAGACCAATGGTATAACAAAAATTATAATTTGACGTCAGCTGATACGTATAATAATAGTACATTCCAAAAAAATCTATAGAACTAATAACGAAAGTTTAATTGATAACTACTCATACTACTGGCTTGCGTCCGCCGGTTATAGCAGCAATGTGTACTTTGTGGACCCTAGCCTCAGGTATGTGAGCGGGAACAACAGCGATTGCGTACGGTGTCCGCGTCCTAGTTTCTCTACCATCTGGAATCCAACAAGTGAACCAGTAGGAACAAAAAACAGTAACAAGTAGAGGTTCAGATTACACTTATAATGTATGGAATATAAAATAAAATATAAAATCGAGCGGGCCTCGTGTCCGCTTCTGAAATATGGAGAAGAGTTATGGCAATAATAACTATGATAACAGCGATGAAAAAAAAAATTCATCTAACAGATATAATATTTTGTAAAAATAGGAAAATTTTTTTCACGTATATGGGAAAGACTCATATATCATTTCATATTTTTTTGAATATAAAATAAAAATAGTAGAAGGAATTCCAACATGTGGTTTCCCAATAAATAGTATAAATAGAATTAAATCGAAATTAGAAGAAAAACAAAATAAACTATTTAATAGTAGATAGAAGAAATAATTATGATGTCAATGAAACTTGTGACTTCAAAAATTTAAATAATTATGAAAAATCTTTTGAAAAAGCAAGGCCAGTGATAAGCACAAGGATTAGGGATAAGTAATATAAATCAATATTTATCAGAAAATAAAAACAATAAAGACACCAAAAAATTATTAAATGATATAGAGAGGCTAATAAATGAAAGACGAAAAGTTCAAAGTAATTGATTTTATTAGAAAACTTATAATAAAATAGATACAGAATTAGTTAATTTTCCTAAAAAGAAATAGAAATAAAGAATAGAATACGAACTAATACATATGATATTTTAGAATTAGCATATTTGGCAAATGAAACTAAAGGAATAGAAGAAAAATAAGTTATTAAGCCAGATAATAGCCAAAATAAAAATAATAGATTTCTTGCTAAATTTAAGTTATGATAAAATGCTAATTAATAGTAAAAAATATGTAAAATTAGGTGAAAAATAGACGACATAATAAAATATGTAATAGGATGGAAAAATAGCATAAATCAAGAAAAGGGCATAGTTGTATGGCTTGCGTCCAACAACAGCAACTAACGTGTACAATGTGAACCCTAGCAACAGGAATGTGAACAACAACAACAATGCGTTCGGCGTCCGCGTCCTAGCTTCTATACACTGTGGTTATGCAATTATGAATTGCATAAGAGATAATATAGAAACAAACTGTGTCCTTTAGTTACAGTTATATAATGTAGCTATAAAGAAAAATAGATAAACATATTTATTAGTAGGTTTGAAAAATGCGAAAGTTAGTATGTTTTATAAACTATTTTTAGGTAGTAGAATTATTCTACTACCTTTTTTACACAAATTTTCATAGCAAATTATACTATTAGCCATACCAACTAAATTCATTTTATCTCTTTTATATAAATATAATTTTTTTCGTAATTTTCTTTTAACATTTCTATATCTAGCATAATTTCCATCTTTTTTTCTACCAAGAAAAATAAAATTATTTGTATTTTTATATAATCTAGTTTTTTATTCAAATACAGTTTTTCTTTATATAAAAATTCCTGATTTCATTTAAACAGTATTTTAAATATTGCTTAGAAGGGTGGAAAAGTAAAAAATCGTCCTGATATCTAACATAATATTTTATTTTTAATTGTTCTTTAATAAAATGGTCTAAGTCGCTTAAATAAAAATGGCAAGAACTTGGCTAGTCATAGCTCCAATACTTAACCCTTTGTTTTCGGCATCAATTATATCAAAAACAATTTTTAAAGCATCTTTGTCTTTTATTTGCCTTTTTAGTTTTGATTTTAAAATATTATGGTCAATACTTGCAAAAAAAACTTATGTCACATTTTAAAATATAATAAGAATCATATTTGGTTTTACACTTTCTATGAAATTCATTAGATAAACGAATTCCTTCACTTGTTCCAAGCCCAGGCCTACTAGTAACATTTACATCTAGTAAATGAGGTAATAATGCTGATATAAAATATATCTACTTACTAGGTGGTTAACTACTTTATCAAGCATATTTTGACTAACAATACGTCGCTTTTTTGGTTCATATATTGTAAAAACATTGCAGGGGACCAGGAACATAAGCTTTATTTTCTAAAATATTGCGAATTCTAGAAACATAGACACATTCATATTGTTTAAATGTATATACTTTTCTTTTAATTTTTTTGTATTTCTGCAAACTTCTTTATAAGCACTCACAATATTATCAAAGTCATATATTGCCGGGTATAAATTTCCTTTTCTTTTCATTTGAATCACCTCTTAAAACAAATTAATAAATTGGAATGAAAGTGATAAATGTAAAATATTTCCAATTGCAAATATATTATAAATCAATTGGAAATATTATTCCAAGTTTATCGGAATATGTAGAGAATAAAACTTATTTTGAAATCAATATAATAAAAAATAAAACTATGGATTGTAAATTTTACAAAACTCACATAATGTTCGCTTGTATCTTATGAAAAAATATTGTATATTATAAAACATAGAAAATAAGAATAAGCGGAGGGCGTTGCCACCTTCGACTCTTTGATGTTTATATTTACTTCCACGACTTTTAGTTGTGAGACTATATATAGGGGGTGGTTAATATGGTAGAGACAACATTGTTAGAAGTATTACGTACCTATTTTTCTTTGGATTAATAGGAGTTACCATCATAAATTTTGCCTTGTTAATCATCATTTGTATTTTACTACATAGGCAATAAAAAAATAAACCATTCTGCTTTTGGCTAGGTGAATGGTTTATCTATTTATTAGGCAACCACTTTCGTGGTTCTTATTTTTCTAACTATATTATACAGGTATTTTTTAGTAAAGTCAAACGATTTTTCGAAATCATTCAAGAAATTTATATTTACATTATTTTCAATATGTGTAATAAAATTCTCAACTATACTTTTAAAAAGCTTAGTAGGAAAATTGAAAAAGATGTTTTTACAACTTCAAAAGTTTTATCAAGATAATTTTTTAATCTATTATTTTCTGTTTTTAATCTTACATTTTCAATCTTTAGATATGTATTTTCTTTTTTTGCAATTGTTCAGCTTTATTAATTAATGGATAAGTTTTACTAAGCTGTAATTTTAGTTTATTGGTATACTGCACTAATTCTTTATTTTGCTGTAATATTAAAATAGTATCTTTAGTGGAAATAGATTTAATTTGTTCGTTAGATAAATTGGCTACAAAGCAATTTTATCAATTGTGTTTCCTTGTTTATCTTTAGTATGGATAACTGGAACAAAAACTAAGTGAAGATGTGGTGTTGATTCATCCATATGAACTTTTGCAGATATAATATATTTTTTTCGCCTAAGTTTTTATAATTTGCAACAAAATCGTAAGCAGTTTGAAAATATCTTTTTGTTTCATCTATTCCGATTGCATCAAAAATTCTTTATCAGAAGTAATGATAAATTCACAAGCTATATTTGTAGTTTTTATAATCCTACCTTGTAAATTATTTTATTTATTAAGTTCTTTATTGCATTTGAATATGTTGTATTACATTGTTTAATGAATAATTTTTAATTGAATTGTTTTTATTAATATCTTTATTTGAGTAATTAGTGTTTTTCTTTCGTTATGTTTTATATAGTCCTGCTAAATTTTCTTTTTTTGTAATTTGCGTTTCTAATTATTGCATAACTCATTTTTTTTAATTCCTTTTATTATAGATAGCCTTCGAAGGCTTACTTAAAAAAAAACACCTCAATGATTTTCTTTAAATAAAATATTTTAATCGTGGTATAAAAATATAGTAATTTTAATATAATTGTGGTATAATAATAAATATATATATATAATATGGGAGGAGATATTATGACAGTAAAACAACAAGAATTATATAATATAATTGAAAATTTACCAGAAGAACTTTCAATGAAGGTAGTTGAGTATATAGAATATCTTAAATTTACTTATTTTACAGAAAAAACAACCAACAATTTAATTATAAAAAATGATAAAGATTTGTTAAATAAACTACAAAAAAGGTATGAAAGATACAGAAGATGGAAAGGTATGTTCTGTGAAAGATGCTTTTTTAGAAATTGAGAAAATTTTATCAAAGTAGAACAGAAATTGAGGAGGTCGTTCAAAACAGTACAGCATATTTTTTTAAAACCAGAAATTCTAAATAATGTATTAGTTGACAATGATAAAATTACTAATTTATTTTAATTTATAGGTATTGACAAAAAATAGAAATTTTATATAATATATATGTAGAATAAACAAAAGAGAAAAAAAGGAAGAAACAAAGATGAAAAAAAAGTAGACGCTAAAAGCCTTGGGGCTGTACACACACACACAACACACACACAATACATTTACTAACTAAAGTTAGTCTATTAAATGTTGCAATGTACTAAAATTATGTCTACTAGGTAAAATAACAAATAAATATAATCTAGAAAGACAGAAGTAGAGCCTAGTTAATAGGTTTTTTATTGCTGTCTTTTTTGTTTAATTAAGTTATTAAATTTTAAATTTAAAATATATAAAAAGTAAATGTAATATCAAAAGGATATTAGGAATTTACAGAAAGTGAGGAATGAACAGATGAAATTAAATCTAAAAAGAAAGGAAAGGTATAACCCTGATAGCGTTAGTAATAACAATAATCGTATTGTTAATATTGGCAGGAGTTTCAATAGCGATGTTAACAGGACAAAATGGAATATTAACTCAAGCACAAAATGCAAAAACAACAAATGAGAATAAGTCAGCAGAGGAAAAAAGTAAAATTAGCAATAATGGCAGCAAGATCACAATCAGAAGATGCAAGTTTAGACTTAGAAAAATTAACAACAGAAGTAACGACAAATTATGGAGGGCAAGTAGATGGAACAGCATTTCCAGCAACAGTAACAATAGATGGAAAATCATTTATAGTAGATGGTGATGGAAATGTAAATTAACAGGGAGCAAAACCACAAATAACAAATGCAAAGGTAACAACAGATGCAGCTGGTAAAAAAATGCAGCTACAAGTAATACTGCAGAAGGAACAACATTATATATAACATTTGGGGGCAACATTGGAAATGGAACAATAACAAAAAGTAGTAGATAATGACGGAAATAAAAGAAATGACAGCAAGTAATGGAATATATTCAAAAGCTGTAACAGAAAATGGAAAATATACATTTACAATAACGGGAACAGGGAAAACGGAGAAGTAACAACACCAAATGCAACAATTCAAGTAAAGAAATTTAAAAATAAAATAAAACCAGGAACAGAAATTTCATTAACATCAACAAAAAGGAACAACAGAAAAATTTTTATGTATTATCATATGACGAAAGTACACAAAAAAGCAAAAGCATTGGCAAAATACAATTTAAAGGTTGGAGCAATTTACGATAGTAATTTTAATAAAACAGGCGACGTACCTACAAGTGAAGATAATTCTGGATTGCAAGACGAAACAATGAAAGGTTGGGTTAGTGATGATGCACAAGAAAGAAAAGGAACAGTAGCCTTTTCAAGTAGTCAATACTGAGTGATACAACTAAGTATCCAAGTCAAACAACAGAACATTCATCAAGTTGTCCGTGGGTTTATAATACAGCAGAAACAAAGTGTACAATATCACAATACGTAGAATCATATAAAACATTATTAGGAAATACAGACAAAGTGAGTGAAGTAAGTTTAGCATCAGATGAAGATATTAATGCATTATGGTCAAATAAATCAAACTATCCTTGGCTATGCAACACATCATATTGGCTTTGGTCCGCTTATGGAGCCTCTAACTACGGCGTACGCAATGTTTACGGACGGCACCCGCATCAACATCAGCTACAACTCCAGCGAATATTGCGGGGTTCGCCCAGTTATAACTGTCGATATCTCGAATATCTAAAGAGGCTTTAGCCTCTTTTTGGGAGCAAGTTTTTGGGAAAAAAATGGCTCCCCCATTCATTTTGAAAGAGCAACGCGACTTTGAAAAAATGAATGGGCTAAGTCAGATAAAAATTTATAGGGCAATGCAGTAAAAATCCAGTGTGTTGTGTAGTCTGTGGTTCTGGCTTGGGTCCGCTTATAGCTCTTCGAACAACAACGTGTGGAATGTGAAAACGGACGGCAACTTCAACAACAACAACTACAACAATGACAACAATCGCAGGGGTTCGCCCATTTTTCTGTAAAACTTAGGATTGTGTAAATAAAATTTGCAAAGATATAGTAATTTTTAATATAATTGAGGTATAATAATTATATATATAATAATAGGGGAGATATTATGACAGTAAAACAACAAAATTATATAATATAAGTGAAAATTTACCAGAAAGAGCTTTCGATGAAAGCAGTTGATTATATAGAATATCTTAAATTCACTTATTCTACAGAAAAAACAACCAACAATTTAATTATAAAAAATGATAAAGATTTGTTAAATAAACTACAAAAGGTATGAAAGATACAGAAGATGGAAAGGTATGTTCTGTGAAAGATGCTTTCTTAGAAGTTGAAAATTTTATCAAAGTAGAACAGAAATTGAGGAGGTCGTTCAAAACAGTACAGCATATTTTATAAAACCAGAAATTCTAAATAATGTATTAGTTGACAATGATAAAATTACGTAGTAAAATAAAAATAGGAAAGAGAAACCACAAACGTGGTTTACCTTGATTAAATGTTTGACACATCTAACTCTGGTAAGTTTACAGATGTGTCTTTTTATTCAGTTATTTTTTGTTTGCTAATAATTACAACTAAAAAGCTATAATTAAGGCAAACGTAATGATAGATATACCTATTAAAGAATAATATAATATGTATATTGTTGCAATTAATAATATTAGCAGGTGTATCAATAGCAATGCTAACAGGGCAAAATGGAATATTAACACAAGCTCAAAACTCTAAAAAACAAATGAGAATAAAGCGAAGAAAAAGAAAAACTAAACAGAATTGCAGCAAGATCAAACAGAAGATGCAAGTTTACTTAGAAAAATTAACAAGACAGCAACGAAAAAAAAATATTGGATAAATAGATGGAGGAATTTCCTAACAGAACAATAAAATCATTTACAGAGATAACATGCGAAATGTAGAATATGGTGGAGCAAAAATGAAAATGCAATCAATATATATTCAACAGGAGAAATAATAGAAATAGATATATGGCAGCAGATATAGCAAATGCAACAACAAGAAGAAAAGCAAAGTATATATGGAGCAACAGTATATCCAGGAGGATAAAAGCATATTTAAAAGTGGAACAACAACAGATGTAGGATGGAAAATATTCTATGCAGATAATAGTAATATATATTTAATAGCGGATAATTATGTAGAAAGAAATAATTTACCTAATAGTACAACAGAGTCAGGAGTAGTTACAGCTAATAAATCAAATGATGGAGGTAGTATTGGGCAAGGTCAGCATATTTTGCAATATATCAGGAGATTATTCAGGTTCATCAAGAATAACAGATAGGAGATTAAAGGCATTAAATAAGGATTATTTTAATACTAAAAATTATACAAGTACTAATCAAAATATGAAAGTTGTAGCATATATGATGGATACAAAAGCATGGAATAGTAAATTTTAGATAATGATAAAGCAGATTATGCTATAGGAGGACCAAGTGTAGAATTATTATTTAAGTCATATAATGAAAAAAATACAAAACGGCATTTGAATCACAAGCATCAAGTGCTAATGGATATCAAATAAGAAAAAACGTCAAGTGATAGTTGGACTGATTATGATAAACGATATGTTATCAAAAACTAATTTATCTGATCCATTATATGTAATAACACCAACATCAAATGCAATGCATACTGGTTGGCCAGTCCTTCTGCCAAGACCGATTTCTTTGTAATGAATGTTTCTACGACGGCGACATAGGCGGTAACCCCTGTATCAATAACAAACATTGGGGTTTCGTCCGCTAGTTTGTCTAAAATCTAATATCAAACTTCAAAAAGTTTCAAACACACAATATGCAATACAATAATAGAAAAAATAAAAAAACTAAAATAAAGTAAAAATGCGGTAACAGGCCTCGTGTCTGTTGCCACGGAAATGGAAATAACGATGAGTGTTATAAATATGGTAAAAAGATATAAAAAAGTACATCCAGAAGATGTAGTGATGTATAAAGTAGGAAATTTTGTACAGATGCGTTACAACAGTATTAATTGTTTTAAAATTCAATTGGTATAGGAGTATTATCTTTTAGTATGGACCAATGGAATAAAAAAAATCAATTAAAGATGTGGAATTGATTTGTACCTATGAATTTTTGCAGATATAATGTATTAGTTGACAATAATAAAATTTTTATTGAATTAATATATTATGAATATTAGTCATTTTAGTAAAAAATGTAGTAATAGAAAATAAAGAAGAATAGCAACTAAAATGCCATAAAATGACATATAAATGATAAAATAAAATGGTTGACAAAAAGAGGTAATTTTATATAATATTAAACTATAAAAAACAAAAGAAGGGAAAGAAAAACAAATGAATAAAATTAAGACAAGAAAAAGATACTAAGGAATAACCTTAATTGCTTTAGTAATAACAATAATCGTATTATTAATATTAGCAGGAGTTTCAATTGCGATGTTAACAGGACAAAATGGAATACTAACACAAGCACAAAATTCAAAAAACAACAAATGAAAATAAGTCAGCAGAGGAAAAAAGTAAAATTAGCAATAATGGCAGCAAGATCACAATCAGAAGAGGCAAGTTTAGACTTAGAAAAATTAACAACAGAAGTAACGACAAATTATGGAGGGCAAGTAGATGGAGGAGCATTTCCAGCAACAGTAACAATAGATGGAAAATCATTTACAGTAGATAGCGATGGAAATGTAGAATTAACAGGAGCAAAACCACAAATAACAAATGCAAAGGTAACAACAGATGCAGCTGGTAAAAATGCAGCTACAAGTAATACTGCAGAAGGAACAACATTATATATAACATTTGAGCAACACTAGAGAATGGAACAATAACAAAAGTAATAGACAATGATGGAAATAAAGAAATGAAAGCAAGCAATGGAATATATTCAAAAGCTGTAACACAAAATGGAAAATATACATTTACAATAATAGGAACAGGGGAAAATGGAGACGTAACAACACCAAATGCAACCGTTCAAGTAAAAGAGTTTAAAAGTAAAATAAAAACCAGGAACAGAAATTTCATTAACATCAACCAAAGAAACAACAGAAAAATTTTATGTATTAGCAAATAACGAAAGTACACAAAAAGCAAAAGCATTGGCAAAATACAATTTAATGGTTGGAGCAATTTATAATAGCAGTGGTACTAAAACAGGTGACGTAAAAACAAGTGCAGTTAATTATGGATTGCAAGACGAAACAATGAAAGGTTGGGTTAAAGGACAAGAAAAGAAAAGGAACAGTAGAATTTTCAGGCTCAGTATATTGGGAGCCACAAAGAAGTTGGGTATATAATAATAAATCAAACTTATATCAATATGTAGAATCATATAAAACATTATTAGGAAATACAGACAAGGTAAGTGAAGTAAGTTTAGCATCATATGAAGATATTAAAGCATTATGGTCAAATAAATCAAACTATACTTGGTTATACAGTACATCATTCTGGCTTGGGTCCGCTTTTAGCTCTTCTGGCCGCGACGTGTGGTCTGTGGAAACGTACGGCGAATACACCAACAACACCTGCGAAACTAGCAATATTTGCGGCGTTCGCCCAGTTATAACTATTGATATCTCAAAATCTAAAGAGGCTTAAGCCTCTTTTTTAGAAGAATGGAAGGACAAATAAATGGATATAGAAAAAATAAAAAAAAAGCAAAAACAAAAATAATAGGGAAAAAAAATAGAATATTATAAAGAAATGAACTCAACTCATTTATACGCTAAAGAAATGGCCGAAAAAGAAGAAAATGATGGACTAGTTTTAATAGCAGAAGTACAAACAGGTGGAATCGGAACAAAAGGAAGAAGTTGGTACACAGGAGAAGGAAAAAATATTGCAACAACAATAATAATGCATCAAAATGCAAAGTAGAAGAGCTAAAAAATTTAACTGTAGATATAGCAAAAAAAATTCAAGAAGCAATAAATGAATTATATGGATATGAACTAAAAATAAAAATGCCAAATGATTTATTATTAAATAACAAAAAATATGTGGAATACTAACAGAAATACACACACAAGGTGAAGAAATAAAAATACCTAATAATAAGCTTCGGATTTAATGTAAATGAAGATAAATTTTCAGAAGAAACCACAAATATTGCAACATAATTAAAAAAAGAGAATATAAAAAAATTTAGTAATTTATCAAAAAATATTTGTTAGAAAACAATTGAAAATAGAAAATACTATCAAAAAATTAATTTGGAAAATTAGAAACAAAATGTAAAACAAAAATAGGCAGGAGATATTTTAGAAAAATTAGGATATCCAGAAAGGACAGTTGAATTAGCAAGAATAGCAGGATATATGCATGACATTGGAAATTGCGTGAACCGAGTAGACCATGCACATAGTGGAGCAATTTTGGCATATAATATATTAAAAGAAATGGGGATGCCAGTAGAAGAAAGAACAGAAATCATGATGGCAATCGGAAATCATGATGAAAAAACAGGAACAGCAGTAAGTGATATATCAGCAGCATTAATATTGGCTGATAAATCAGATGTTCATAGAGACAGAGTAACAAATACAAATTTATCAACATTCGACATTCATGACAGAGTGAATTATGCAGTTACAAATGCACAATTAGACTTAAATAGTGAAGAAAGAAAAATAATTTTAAATTTAACAATTGATACAAAGTTATGTCCAGTATTAGACTATTTTGAAATATTTATGGATAGAACAATGATGAGTAAATATGCTGCAAAATATTTAAAAATTTGGTTTGAGTTAATAATAAATGGAACAAAACTATTATAGAAATTTAAATGGAGGAATATCATGAAAAAAAGTAAAATATTTAGCAATTACATTAGCAATAGTGCTTGTAACAATGGTAGCGTGTGTTGGAATATACTTACCAAAACAAAATAGAATGGAAAACAAAGTAAAAGATTATTCATATGCAATGGATTTAAAAGGTGCAAGAACAATTGTATTAAAACCAGATACTTCAAACAAAACTACAATAAAAGATTCAACTGGTAAAGAAGTAACAGATGCATCAAATTTAACAGATGATCAATTAAAAAGAAAAAGGATATACTAAGGAAGAAACACCTTATAACACTACAGGTAATCTTAATGCTAGTAATTATGAAAAAAGCAAAGAAATATTAGAACAAAGACTAAAAAAAATTAGGTGTAACAAATTATGTATTCAAAGTAAATAACGATAATGGAGAAATATATTTAGAAATACCTGAAAATACAGGAACAGACAATGTAATCTCTTACCTAGAATCAGCAGGAAAATTTGAAATATTAGATAGTGAAACACAAGAAGTTTTAATGAATAATGACTATATAAAATCAGCAAATGTTATGTATGGTTCAAATTCTACATCTAAAAACATCTTCTGGAACAACTGTATATTTAAATATAGAGTTTAATAAAGATGGAACAAAAAAAAATTAGAAAATATTAGTGGAACATATACAAATACAACTAATAGCACAAACAGTACAAATAGCGAAAACAATGCAAATAAAGAATCAAATACAAATACTTCAGATACATCAACAGCAAAAAAGTTACATTAAAATTAGATGATGAAACAATAATGACTACATCATTTGGTGAAACTTTAAGAACAGGAAAATTACAATTATCTGTGCGTGAAGTAGTTCAACAGATTCTAAAACATTATCTGGATATGTAAACCAAGCTAAAGGTATGGCAACAGTATTAGATTCTGGAAAAATGCCAATAAAATATACAGTTGAAGAAAATAAATATATTTTATCTGATGTAACTAGTCAAGATTTAAATATTGTATTTTTATGTAATTGCTGGAATTACAGCAATCGCTTTAATTGTATTAATAATTAGATATAAATTTGTAGGACTATTAGGTGCAATTTCTTATGTTGGTTTAGCTTCATTATTCTCATTATTATTAAGATATACAAATGTTGTAATATCAATAGAAGGTATTGTTGGAATAGTACTAATATTAATTTTAAGCTATATCTTTATGAATAGATTATTGAATAAAAATAAAATCAAAAGAAAACTTTGACAAAGAAGCAATTAACAGTAGCTTAAAAGAAGAATATAAAGATTTCTTTATAAAAATAATACCTATTGGTATAGCTGTTATAACATTCTGCTTTATGCCTTGGGAACCTGTTAGCAGTTTTGGAATGGTAATGTTCTGGGGAATAGCTTTAATAGCTGCTTATAATATAAGCGTAACAAATGCATTATTAAAGATAGCAACAAGCAAAACAACAAAAAAACAACTAAAAACAAAGACTAATAGGGGAGAGGAGAATAGAAATGGAAGAACCAAAAAAAGAAAATAAATATTACTAAAAAACAAAAATAATAGCAATTATAATAGCAATAATTATAATTGCTGGAATATGTAACTGCAACAATAGGACTAAATTATGATTTAAGATATCAATCAGCACAAAAAATAGAATTATATATAGAAAAAAGATTTTAATAATTCTGATATAAAAAATATAGTAAATGAAGTTATGCCAAATACACCAGTAATAATACAAAAGTAGAAGTATTTGAAGATACAGTATCAATTACTGCAAAAGAGATTACTGATGAACAAAAACAAAATATAATATCAAAAGTAAATGAAAGATACGGAACAAACCTTTCTGCAGATAGTACAGAAATAGATTCTATTTCTAATACACGTGGTAGAGACTTAATTAAACCATATATATTTGGATTTGTAATGTCAATACTAATAATATTAATATATATTGCTGTTAGATATATGAATTTAGGAGTTTTAAAAACTCTTGGTCAAACAATATTAGCATTAGTTTTAACACAAGCTGTATTACTAAGTGTTATAGCAATAACAAGAATTCCAGTTGGAAGACTTACAATGCCAATAGTTGTAGCTGTATATTTATTAACATTAATAGGATTAACAACAAAATTTGAAAAGGATTTAGCTACAAATAAACAAGAAAAAAAAAAAAAATAAATAGAAAGACTTGAATTTTTAATTAAATTCAAGTCTTTTTTTTTTTTATGCCAAATAGTAATATGTGGAGTTTTATGAATTGTTTAAAAAAATCTAGATTTTTATAATTCGTTATGATAAAATAAAGCCCGAAGGTACAGGTAAATAAATGGAGGATTAA
>VOFC01000946.1_pt1 | contig 26723 bp, 44 predicted proteins | sample 5384161 | NCBI WGS metagenome assembly VOFC01 (sample SAMN12384722, study PRJNA508395) | human gut metagenome | isolation source: healthy gut B | host: Homo sapiens | reverse complement strand
AAAATTATATTGACTTATATAGATGGACGATATATACTGTAGGCAACCAATATATAGATTATCTACATAAGGAGGATTAGATATGGCTGTTGATAAGGCATTAATTTCTGGAAGTATGACAATGCTTCTACTCAGATTACTTGCGGAAAAAGATATGTATGGTTACGAGATGATTGATACTCTGCGTAAAAAATCCTGTAATGTGTTTGAATTGAAAGCAGGAACATTGTATCCTTTATTGCATGGTTTAGAAGGAAAAGGATTGCTTAAGGTATATGAGCAGGAATATGTTGGTAAGACGAGGAAGTATTATAGCATCACGAAAGAGGGAAGAGCATTGCTGGAAACAAAGAAAGCAGAATGGAGCGAATATCAATCTGCTGTAGCCAATGTTCTTGCAATGGGGGTGTAAATATGGAAAAATATTTGGAAAAACTGTTATTGCAAATTCGTTGTAAAAAAAAGCAAGACCATATATTGCCGAGGAGATAAGGGGACATATTGAAAGTCAGATAGAAGACAATATTGCTGATGGAATGTCATATGAAGAAGCAGAAAAAAAATGCTGTTGCAGATATGGGTGATCCGATTGCGGTTGGTATTTCATTGGATAAAATTCATAAGCCCCAGATTGCTTGGAAATTACTTGTTATTGTAGGAATATTGAGCCTGCTAGGAATTTTGCTACAGCAGTCTATTTTTTATCAAAGTGGATTTAGTAATTTAGAACCGTTTATGCAGGAGATGTATCAACTTGAGACGGAAAGTTTTGTTTATTCTGTTTTTATTGGTTTTATCTTAATGTGTGGGATTTATTTTATTGATTATACTGTAATTGCAAAATACCCAAGATAATAGGTTTATTCATAATTACTATGGGGATTTTGCTTTTGGCCGGTTTCTTTGGTGGTGATATTAATGGGGTACGGTATAGTATCGGATTTGGAATGTTCAGAATCTCTGCTACTTCGCTGATGATGTTTTATGTACCAATTTATGGAGCAATTTTATATAAATATAGAGATGGTGGTTTTCCTGCATTGTTAAAGTCGATTGTTTGGCTGATTATTCCTGTTTTTATTACTTTTCGAATGCCGAATCTTATTGTTGCGATAATTATGATGATTAGTATGTTGATTCAGCTTACGGTGGCTATTCTAAAGGGGTGGTTCAAAATATCGGTAAAAAGACAATTGTTAGTCTGTGGGCAGTTTTCATGTTTTTGCCTATTATGTTGTTGTTTGTGATGTACACATTTCATTTGTTGGCAGAGTATCAGGAAGCAAGGATTCGCTCCTTTTTTTTCTGCTTCAAGAGAAGGATTTTATCCTACTTCAATGCTCAGAACATTTAGCAAAGACATTTTGTTTGTAGGTAATAGCGGAAATGATGTGATTGGCAGTCTGCCGGAGTTTAATAGTGATTACATTTTTTCTTATATTCTCAATAGCTATGGAAGTATTGCCGGAATCGTTGTTGTTGCTGTCTTGGCAGCACTTGTAATGTTTATTTTGGTGCTTCTATTAAACAAAAAATGAACTTGGCATGGTTATGGGATTTGGTTGTGGAATGATAATCCTATTAAATATTTTATTAAACTTGTTAGGTGCTTTGGGGATAATTCCACCAGCATCCTCCTTCTTGCCATTTTTATCCATTGGCAGAAGTAATATTTTATTTGTAAAGATGGTTTCTAGTCAATTCCATTATACCAAACGGAGCAGGTTTATGCCTTTTTATTGGCTGAAATATCCTGAACAGGAGACCGTTTGGCTGACGCAAAAACAAATGGAACTGTTGTTTGATGTTAAACACGCTACAGTAAGCGAACATATTTCAAACATTCTTGCTTCAGGAGAACTGGATGAGACTTCTGTCGGTTTTTCCGACAGAAGTACAGGGGACGAAAACCCAAAATTTATAATTTGGATATGATTTTGTCTGTCGGATATCGAGTTAATTCTAAAAAGAGGTATAGCTTTCAGAAAATGGGCAAATAATGTTCTTAAACAGTTTATTTTGAAAGGCTATGCAATCAATGAAAAGCGTCTTCAGGCGCTTAAGAAAACAGTTGATATTCAGTCAAGGATGCTTGCAGATGCACTTGATATAGAGGAGAAAGATGTGCTCAGAGCTGTGAATGAATACACAGATGCATTGATTCTTCTGGATCAATATGACCACCAGGCATTAAAGTAAGCCAAAAGGGAAGTACTCAGTATACCGCATTACTTATGAAGAGTGTGTTCAGATGGTTGGTCAGATGAAAGATTCTTTTAAAACAGATGTATTTGGTGTAGAAAAAAGAGACTGGGAAGGTACAAGGAATTATTGCCGCAGTTTACCAGAGTGTATTCGGACAGGATGCGTATCCATCCTTGGAAGAGAAAGCTGCAAATTTATTGTATTTTATGATTAAGGATCATCCTTATGCTGATGGTTGTAAAAGAATTGCAGCATCACTGTTTTTGGAATTTTTAGACAAGAACAATGCGTTGTTTCTGGATGGAGAAAAGAGACTTAGTGATGGAACGTTGGTAGCCATTACTTTGATGATTGCAGAATCAAAACCAGAAGTCCATATAAACGTAGTGTGGAAACTATTGCAGAGACAGCAGCTTTTTTCGCAAAAGAGATTATAACGGACGAGAGATTAAGGGAGCGTGAAAAAGGCCCTGATGGAAACAACCACGGAATGTTTCAGAAACGCTGGGCTGATCATAATTATCATGAAGAAGGCGGAGAGTCTATTGCTATGGTGCAAAATCGTAACATAGAGGCACTGAATGAGATTTTGTCAGATAATACGGATAAAGATATTGTTATAGGAACCCATGGTACTGCCCTTAGTACGATATTGAAATTTTTATGATAATAATTTTGGCTGTGAAGATTTTCTGCGAATTATAGATTGGAAACACATTTCGTAAGGTAGAAGCATACAGTCAGTTGTTAAGTAAAGAAATCAAGAAACCATTTATAAGTTGGTCAGAATAGATAAAGAACTGTCATGAACATATGTTTTGAAAAAATATGGCGGAATAATATGTAGCTATGATATAATATTAAGGAGATTGCTATGTCATTGGGATTAAGAAGAGGAACCGTGCAGCTTGAGCCACATGATAAACAGTGGGATGATGTTGCTGTTCAAACAATCAAAACACTTAAATCCATATTAGGTGATGATGCTATTGATATACAGCATATTGGAAGTACAGCAATACCGGCAATCAAAGCGAAACCGATTATTGATATTGCTGTTGGGGTAACTGACTTTGAGAAAATAATGTCACATAATGAGCAGTTAGAGAAGGAAGGGATTTTTTACCGCGTTCAGATGTCGAACATCAGGTCCTTTTTTATGTAATGGGTGATATGGAGGCGGATATCAGGACACATCATATTCATATTGTAAAATGGAACGGAACCGAATGGAAGAATTATATTCATTTCAGGGATTATCTTAATGCCAATGAGAATGTGGCATTGCAGTATGAAAAATTAAAGGAAGAACTTGAAAGTAAGTATGCAGATGACAGGGTCGCATACACGAAAGGCAAACAGAATATGATAAACAAAATTTCACGCAAATGAAAGAGGAGTGACCTATGATGCACAAAGTTGATTTCTGACATTCACAGGCAGCCGTAGGTAGGGTAAGTAGACCAACTGTGAGGTGTCAGGAGAAATCCTGGCATCTTTTTTATCGTATAGGAAACTTCGTTTCTATACGACAAAAAAGCTCCGCGAGGATGCGCACTCGGCGCAAGGGTAGATGGTTGCCGAGGCAACCGCGCCTCGGCGCGAGAATGTGCCAAGGCACATTCTTTTTTATGAGAAGAAATAGAATAAGCTGTGAATAAAGGGATAGCATAATGCAACGATTTTTAACAAAATGGAGTAGATAATGTTAAGGGAAAGTTGGTCGTAAGGCCACTTTTTATATGCTAAAATATGTTAAAAATAATTGCAAAGGTGGGAAAAATATGGATAACACAAGAAGAATATATCTGGATAATATTCGCTGGATCACGGTCTGCATTGTTGTAATTTATCACGTGATTTATATGTATAACGGTGTCCAGCCGTTTGGAGTAATCGGTCCGTTTAAAGAACAACAGCTGCAGGATGCTTTTCAATATTTTGTATATCCCTGGATGATGGCTTTGTTATTTACGGTGTCTGGTATGACAGTCAGATATTATATGGAAAAGCATAATGTAAAAGAATTTATCCGGGATAAAACACGCAAGCTGTTGGTTACTTCCATCGTTGGACTTTTTGTTTTCCAATGGATATTGGGATATTATAATATGAAAATCAGCGGTGCTTTGGAAAAGTTTTGAGTCAGTTCCAGGAATAGTTCGGTATGTGATCATGGCTATATCAGGAATCGGCGTTCTTTGGTATATACAGGTGTTATGGATTTTTTCGATGCTTCTGCTGGTGGTGAGAAAATTTGAAAGGGATCGTATCTGGAAAAAAGGAGAAAAAACACCAGTATGGCTGCTGGTTTTGTTAACTGTCTGTGTATATGGATTCTCACAAGTTCTTAATACGCCGGTAGTAACTGTGTACCGGTTTGGAATTTATGGGTTCTGTTTTTTTACAGGTTATTTTATTTTTTCACATGATGAGGTTGTTGAACGCTTAAGTAAATGGTGGTGGATTTTTTTGATTGTGGCTGGTGCAACAGGAATATTCTACACAATATATTATTTTGGTGAAAATTATGCGGTAGCTCCTGTGCTTAATAATCTGCCTGCCTGTATTTATTGTTGGTTTTCAATTCTTGCGATTTTGGCATTTATGAAAAAATATGGGAACGCGGAAAACAAAGTATCAAGATGGATGTTAAAAAAATCCTGGGGAATTTATGTTTTTCATTATCTTCCATTGGCTTGTGCAGCTTATTACCTTGGAAGTTTTACATCAGAACTTCCGGAAGGAATTGCCTATATAGTTGCGGGAATCAGTGCATTTGCAGGAGCATTGCTTTTGTATGAAATCATCAGAAGGATACCGATTATCTGTTGGTGTGTATTAGGACTGAAAAAAGGAGAAAAAAGATGTTTAAAGACAACCTTGTATCCCTGCGTAAAATGCATGGATTTTCGCAGGATGAGCTGGCCGAAAAAGATTGGTGTAAGCAGACAGACACTTTCAAAATACGAAACAGGAGAATCTTTTTACCTGATATTGAGAAGTGTAAACTCCTGGCAGAAGTATTGGATGTAAGTCTGGATGATTTGGTAAATTATGACAGAGAAAACAGCAATGATCTTGGCCTGGGTGTTCCGCCAAAGGGAAAGCATGTTTTTGGAATCACGAAAGTGGGAGAGAAAGGTCAGATTGTGATACCGGCAAAAGCAAGAAAAATATTTGATATTCAGCCAGGGGATAATCTGATCCTATTGGGCGATGAAAGTCAGGAATTGCTATTATCAAAGAAAAAAGACTAGTGGAAATATTAAACGGAAATGAATGATAAGCCCTGCGTCCGTGAACACCAACCCAATGCACTAAAACGTTCAAATTCGTTCAGAAACAACCTTAAAACGTCAAAATAGACAAAAATGAATTTACATTTTTGTGAACGAATACGATTGAATTTGAACGAGTTTGGCGATACAATAAACGTAACAAAAGCGAAGAAGAAAGGAGGAGGGCAGATGATCTACACGGTAACGTTTAACCCGTCGCTTGACTATATCGTAGGGGTTAACGATTTCAGATTAGGAGCTACGAACCGCACATCCTATGAACAGATGCTTGCCGGCGGAAAAGGAATCAATGTGTCCTATGTTCTGAAAAATCTCGGTTTTGAAAGCACAGCGTTCGGATTTCTGGCAGGCTTTGTCGGAGAGGAAAATCAGACGGAAGGTTGCGGCAGATGGCATCCATGCGGATTTTTCTGACACTTTCAGAGGGAGTATCCCGAATCAATGTGAAACTGAAAAAACATTGACGGGACGGAGATCAACGGAATGGGGACCGGACATCGCGGCGGATCAGGTTTCGGCGCTTCGGGAGAAGATCAATCAGTTAAAGGCGGGTGACATCCTCGTGCTCGCGGGAAGCATTCCGCAGTCCATGCCGGATACGATTTACATGGACATCATGGCGGATCTGCAGGACAAAGGCGTTGAAATCGCAGTCGATGCGACGCGGATTTGTTGATGAATGTACTTCCCTATCGCCCGTTTTTAATCAAGCCAAACAACCATGAGTTGGGTGAGATTTTCGGCGTAGAGCTTAAAAAAAGGGAAGAGGTCATCCCTTATGCGAAAAAGCTGCAGGAGAAAGGCGCGAAAAACGTCCTCGTATCCATGGCAGGAGAAGGTGCTGTGCTGATTGACGAGAACGGGCGCGAATACATGAGTCCTGTGCCGAAAGGAAAGGTTGTCAACGCGGTCGGCGCAGGAGACTCGATGGTAGCGGGCTTTATCGCAGGATACCTTGAAAAAAAGGATTACGAATATGCATTCCACATGGGGATTGCATCCGGAAGCGCGAGCGCATTTTCCGAACAGCTTGCGATCCGGGCTGAAGTCGAAGCATTGTTGAAAACAATATATTCCGCAGGATGAGCGGTTTAAGAACGGAGGAGTTATGAGGATTACAGATTTGCTCGATAAAAAGAAGCGTGATGCTGGGGCTGCGCCTTCGGACAAAAAGCGACGCTCGAACAGGCAGTTTCTCTCATGGTGCAGAGCGGCAAGATCGCCGACGAAGAAGCTTACAGACAGCAGGTTTTTTGCAAGAGAAGAAGAATCCACAACCGGCATTGGGGAAGGAATTGCGATTCCGCACGGTAAATGTGATGCGGTGACCAGACCCGGGCTTGCGGCAATGGTCATTCCGGGCGGTGTCGATTTTGATTCGCTGGACGGCGAACCGGTTACCCTGCTTTTCCTGATTGCAGCGCCGAACACGAAGGACAATGTACACCTTGATGTGCTCAGTAAGCTTCCATGATGCTGATGGATGAGGAGTTTACTGCGAAAGCTGCGCAGCGCAAAAAGAGCGTGGATGAATTTATGCAGATCGTTGATGCTGCAGATTCCGAGCGCGTAAGCATTGATGAACAGTTACAGACAAAGGACGGAGCTGCAAGTAAGATCCTTGCCGTTACCTCCTGCCCGACCGGTATCGCGCATACCTATATGGCGGCAGAGGGACTGGAAAAGGCTGCGGCAAAGGCCGGCTGTGGGATCAAGATTGAGACAAGAGGCTCTGGTGGAGCCAAAAATGTTCTGACGGATCAGGAAATTGCAGATGCGGACTGTATTATCGTAGCGGCGGATGCGAAGGTCCCGATGGAACGCTTCGATGGAAAAGCATGTGATCGAATGTCAGGTTTCGGACGGTATCAGCAAGGCGGAGGAACTGATCGATCGGGCGTTGAAGCAGGATGCACCGATTTATAAGTCAGGAACGCATACGGAAAAGCTCCAAAGCTACCCAGGGAAAATCCGGCAGCATGGCACATAAAATTTATATGCAGCTGATGAACGGTGTATCCCATATGCTTCCCTTCGTTGTCGGCGGCGGTATCCTGATCGCACTTGCATTTTGATCGATGGTCAGTGCGTGGACATCAACCTGTTGTCTGAGGCAGAGCGGGCAAATTTCGGTACGATTACCCCTGCAGCGGCATTTTTGAAAGGAATCGGCGGCGTTTCCTTTGGACTGATGCTTCCTGTACTCGCTGGTTTTATCGCGGAAGCGATTGCGGACAGACCCGACTTGCGCTCGGCTTTGTCGGCGGTATGATTGCGGCAAACGGAAAATCCGGTTTCCTTGGCGCTCTGGCAGCAGAGCTTCCTTGCAGGCTACATCATCCTGCTGTTAAAGAAGGTCTGCGATAAAGCTCCCCGAAAGCCTAGAAAAGCTCGCTCCTGTATTGTTTATCCGTATTCGGTATCCTGATTATGGGCGGCGCAATGAACTTCGTGATCGAACCTGTCATGGGAGCGATCAATACAGCCTTAAATTCCGGACTTGCCAGCATGAGCGGTTCCAGCAAAATCCTGCTCGGCTTCATCCTCGGAGGCATGATGTCTGTCGATATGGGCGGCCCGTTCAACAAAGCGGCATATGTATTTGGAACCGCTTCGATTGCGGCAGGCAACTACGATATTATGGCAGCAGTTATGATCGGTGGAATGGTTCCTCCCTGTGCGATCGCTCTTGCTACCTTACTTTTTAAAGATAAGTTTACAAAAGAAGAAAGACAGTCCGGTCCGGTCAACTTCATTATGGGTCTGGCATTTATCACAGAGGGCGCAATCCCGTATGCGGCGTCCGATCCGCTTCACGTACTGCCTGCCTGCATCATCGGCGCAGGAATTTCCGGCGCACTTTCCGAGGCATTTCAATGTACTTTGATGGCGCCCCACGGCGGAATCTTTGTATTCCCGGTTGTTGGAAACGCGATGATGTATCTGGTAGCGCTCGTGATCGGAACGATTGTATCAACCGCACTCCTTGGATTACTGAAAAAGAAAGCTGCCTGAAACGGTTTCGATGGATAAAAAAGAATAGCTTCTTACGCTCAAAGGAAAAGAAGACGTCACATTGGATGGACATCACATGATGTTGTATGCTAACATAGGAAGCAACGGGGATCCTGCGATGGTGTGAAAACGGCGCGGTCAGCCCGCCTACACAAACGTGATCGAAATGGAGATATTATGTTAACAGAAAAACGTCAGGAAGAAATTGTACGGCTGGTATATGAGCGGGAGAGCATCACAGTAGCGGAGCTGAAGGAAATTCTCCACAGTTCGGAATCGACGATCCGGCGTGATATCATTGCGCTCGATCAGGAGGGCAGGCTGACAAAGGTGTTCGGCGGGGCGATTGCGCTGCGTACAGCCCAGATTGTCAACAAAGAACTTTCGATGGTGCAGAAAAAAGATCTCCAGATTGCAGAAAAACAGGCGATCGCGCGTTATGCCGCGTCGCTGATCGAGCGGGATGACTGCGTTTATCTGGACGCCGGAACATCGACCGGCTGGATGATCGAATATATCCGCGAAACGCAGGCAACCTATGTGACGAACGCGCTGTCCCATGCAAAGCGGCTCGCGGATAAAGGCTTTCATGTAATTTTGATCGGAGGGGAGCCAAAAAGCTCAACGGATGCGATCGTTGGCGCGGAAGCAGTTGTAAATCTCCAGAAATACCATTTCAGCAAGGGATTTTTCGGGACGAACGGCGTAGAACAAAACGGCGGCTTTACGACGCCGGACGCGAGGGAAGCGATGGTCAAGCAGACTGCGGTGAAAAATACGCAGCTCGCAAACCGCTATTTCCTGGCGACGTCTTCCAAATTTGGGAAAGTGTACGCCGTGACCTTCGCAGGCTTCGAGGGCGGAGTGATCCTGACGGAAGCGCTCGTGCAGGAAAGCCTGCCGAAGAGCGTCAGGGTTGTCAATGTGAACCAACCGGAACAATAAATTTCTGTCTGCGCAGGCACAGAGCAATAGAAGGGAGATTTTATCGCATGAAGGTTATGTTTGTAAATGGAAGCAGCCACCTCCACGGAACCACCATGGCAGCGATTGAAGAGATGGAAAAGGTATTCCGTGCAGAGGGGATTGAAACGGAGGTCATTCAGGTCGGCGGTAAGCCGATCGCAGATTGCTTTGCAGTGCAATGTCTGTGGAAAGACCGAAAATGTGTGTTTACGGACGACGGTGTGAATGAATTTGTGGAAAAGGCAAAGGATGCGGACGGCTTTGTGTTCGCAACGCCAGTCTATTTTGCACACCCGAGCGGACGCATTTTCGATTTCCTGGATCGCACATTTTACAGCAGCAACGGTTATGAAAACTTCAAATTCAAGCCCGGCGCAGCAGTCGCAATCGCAAGAAGAGGCGGGACGACGGCTTCGCTGGACGCGCTGAACAAATATTTCGGAATCGCACAGATGCCGACCGCAGGCTCGACTTACTGGAATATGGTGCACGGGCTGACGGCGGAGGACGCGCCGAAGGACGAAGAAGGGATGCAGACGATGCGCAACCTTGCAAAAAATATGATCTGGATGATGCGTTGCTTTGAAGCAGGTAAAAAAGCAGGCGTTCCGTATCCCGATATCGAGAAACAGTTTTGCACGAATTTTATCCGCTAAAAAAGACATACGCCGGAGCAGACAAAAAGAAAAAAGCTTTGCATAATTCCTCCTGTTTTCCACATACTACCCACATCACACAAATTATGGAAAGTATGTAGGAAGCAGGAGGAACTTTTTTTATATGAAAGCAACAGGAATTGTCCGTCGGATTGATGACCTCGGACGCATCGTAATCCCGAAGGAAATTCGCAGAACGCTGCGGATTCGGGAAGCGGATCCGCTGGAAATCTTCACCGACCGGGAGGGAGAAATCATCCTGAAAAAATATTCTCCGATCGGGGAAATGACGACCTTTGCCAGGCAATATGCAGAAAGCCTTGCACAGGTCTCCGGGCATACGGTTTTGATTGCGGATCGGGATCAGTTTATCGCGGCGGCAGGAGGCTGCCGAAATCTGATTGGAAAACCGCTGAGCCGGGAAATGGAGCAGCAGATCGAAAGTCGCCAGATTGTTCTTTGCGACACGTGGAGACCGCACATTTGTGCAGATCGCGCCGGAAGGCGTGGAGGAATATGTCTGCGAAGCAATCAGCCCGATTAACTGTGAGGGAGACGTGATTGGCGCGGTGGTTTTGCTGGGGCAGAGCAAAACGCCCGGTATGGGGGAAGTGGAACGAAAGCTGATTCAGTCTGCGTCCGGATTTCTTGGGCGGCAGATGGGACAATGAGAAGGAACCCGCCGCACCGGGAAGATTATGATACCGGTGCGGCGGGTTTTAGAATAGGAAGATACAGCAGAATTTTCAGACATGCTACTTATATATCCTGCCGGGGTGTCAAATGGTTACATAAAATTTGAAAAAAATATAAAAAATTTTGAAATTCCGGAAAAATTTATCTGCATTCTACAATTGTCCCCACTGCAATCGTCAACGCCTGTACCATAAGTTCAAGACTCATACTGGGAGCATTGGAAACGGCGGCAGCAGCCTGATCTGGAAGATAGGGAACGTGGATAAAACCGCAGCGTGCAGAGTTTCTTTTTTCTGCCTGCGAGCTTTCATATAACGCAGCATAGAGCAGGTTGTTGCATACATAAGTCCCGGCGGAGTAGGAGAGCGCAGCGGGAATCCCAGCTGCGCGGAGCCGATCTGTGATCTGCCTGGTCGGAATCGTCGAAAAAAAGGCGTCAGGCGCGCTGCCAACAACCGGCTGGTCGTGCGGCTGGAAGCCTGCGTTATCGGGGGTGCGTGCGTCCCGCAGATTGATGGCGACGCGTTCGACCTGAATGGATGGACTGCCGCCGAACTGTCCGACACAGAGGATGGCATTCGGCTGATGTGCGTTGATTGCAGCCTTGAGCGCATCAATGGAAGCTTCAAATTCGGTCGGGATTTCGCATTTGATGATATCTGCGCCTGCGATCGAATCGTCCAGAGCGCGGACGGCCTCCCAGGAGGGATTGATGGTTTTCCCGCCGAACGGAGTAAAACCGGTTACGAGAATTTTCATGAGTGTGGGATTCCTTTTCTGTAATTATTTTATTTATATTATAAATCAAACCGCCCGGGCTTGCAAACCGCGGCGAAAGCGCCGCTGCAGGATTCCGTGTGCATTTGTTTGCATCCCTGTATCCTCTGTGCTATACTGTATACGGGTTTTTACGAGAAAACGAGGAAATTAACATGAAAACAATCGTAGTTACACTGGATAAAGAACATCCGGATGGGGAAGCGATTCTTCGGGCAGGCGAGATCATCAAAGCCGGCGGGCTGGTGGCGTTTCCGACAGAGACGGTCTACGGACTGGGCGGAGATGCGCTGAATCCGGAATCGTCACGGAAAATATATGCGGCGAAGGGACGTCCGTCTGACAACCCGCTGATCGTGCACATCTGCCGGTGGGAAGATATTTACAAAATCGCGGATCCGGTTCCGGAAATCGCGCAGCGTCTGGCAGCGCGCTTTTGGCCGGGACCCCTGACGATGATTTTGAATAAAACCGCGCTTGTACCCAAAGAAACGACAGGCGGTCTGGATACGGTAGCGGTGCGGTTCCCGTCCGATTCCATTGCGCAGCGCTTTATCTGCGCGGCGGGTGGATTTGTTGCAGCGCCGAGCGCCAATACGTCCGGCAGACCGAGCCCGACGCTGGCGCAGTATGTAAAAGAGGACATGGACGGCAGGATCGAGATGATCTTAGACGGCGGCGAGGAAGTCGGCATTGGTCTGGAATCTACGATCGTAGACCTGACTGGAGACATTCCGATGATCCTGCGCCCGGGTTATGTGACGCAAAAGATGCTGGAAGAGGTTGCAAATCAGGTGGACGTTGACAAGACGATTTTGGATGCAAACTGCCATTTAAGACCTAAGGCACCCGGAATGCGTTACCGTCACTATGCACCGAAGGGAGACCTGACCATTATCGAGGGTGCGCAGGACGCGGTGAAGGAAGCCATCTGTGAAAAAAGCCGTCAGGCGACGGCAGACGGGCACCGCGTTGGTATCATCGCAACGGACGAGACGATGGAAGCCTACCGTCAAAACAGCAATGCGGCGAGTATCAAAAGCGTTGGGAGCCGTCTGGACGAAGCAGCGGTCGGCAGAAGCCTTTACCGGATTCTGCGGGAATTCGATGATGAAAATCTGGACATCCTGTTTTCGGAATCTTTTGCGGAAAGCGGCTTTGGACAGGCAATTATGAACCGGCTGCTAAAGGCGGCAGGTCATCATGTAGAACAGGTATGAGGAGGAAGATTGAAAAATTAAATTTTTCAATCTCGAGATTTGTGTCTGCGCGCACTTGACACAAACTCGGCATGCGCAAAAAGCGTGCGCAGAAATGAGAGGAAGAAAAAAATGATAGCATTGGCAAGTGACCACGGTGGATATGAACTGAAACAGAAGGTGATCGGATATCTGGAGGCAAATGGCTATACGTGCCATGATTTCGGCTGCTACAGTCTGGAATCCTGTGATTATCCGGAGTTTGGACGTGCTGCAGCAGAAGCAGTTGCAAAGGGCGAATGTGAAAAGGGAATCGTCATCTGTACAACAGGTATTGGTATTTCGATCGTTGCCAACAAGGTTCCCGGTATCCGCTGCGGACTTTGCGCAGACACCTATTCCGCAAAAATGACAAGAGAGCATAACGATGCAAACATGCTGGCAATGGGCGCTGGAATTGTCGGACCGAACCTGGCTCTGTCGATCGTAGAGACGTTTTTAAATACACCGTTTTCCGGAGATGAAAAGCATGTCAGAAGAATCAATAAGATTGAAGAAGAAGTAAAATAATGGTATGATGTTGGGAACATAAAACGAAGGAGGACAATGAAAATGTCAAAGGTAATGGTAATGGATCATCCCCTGATCCAGCACAAGATCGGTCTGATCCGCAAAAAGGAAACGGGTACAAAGGATTTCAGAGAGACGATCAGCGAAATCGCAATGATGATCTGCTATGAAGCGACCAGACATCTGGAGCTGGCAGATGTGCAGATTGAGACTCCCATCTGCAGCACAACAGTAAAAGAGATCAAAGGACGTAAAATGGCCATTGTTCCGATCCTGCGTGCAGGACTGGGGATGGTAGATGGTGCGCTCAAGATGATCCCGGCAGCAAAGATCGGTCATATCGGCCTGTACCGCGACCCTGAGACATTAAAGCCTGTAGAATATTACTGTAAGCTTCCGGCTGACTGCGCAGAAAGAGAAGTTTTCGTTGTTGACCCGATGCTGGCAACCGGCGGCTCTTCCGTACGGCAGCAATTCCATGCTGAAAGAAAAAGGCTGTAAGAAGATCCATTTTCTGTGTATCATTGCATCTCCGGAAGGAATCGAGAAAATGCAATGAGGTTCACCCTGATGTCGACGTTTATATTCGGCGCACTGGATGAGCACTTAAACGAGCACGGCTATATCGTACCCGGTCTGGGCGATGCCGGCGACAGAATTTTTGGCACCAAATAAAACCGGATTTTTTAAGGAAACAGGGTGGGTATGAAGCGGTAAACGAGAGGATTATATTTCCTGGGATGAATATTTTATGGGAGTAGCCAAGCTCGCGGGAATGCGCTCCAAAATCCCGGTACGCAGGTCGGGGCATGCATTGTGGGGCAGGACAACAAAATCCTTTCCATGGGGTATAACGGCTTTCCGATCGGCTGCTCTGATGATGAATTTCCCTGGGAGCGGGAGGGGGATACGTTAAAGACGAAGTATCCTTATGTGACGCACAGCGAGCTGAATGCCATTCTAAACTACCGCGGCGGAAGCCTGGCTGGGGCGAAACTCTATGTGACGCTTTTCCCCTGTAATGAATGCGCAAAAGCGATCATCCAGAGCGGAATCCGGGAAGTGATTTACGATTGCGACAAGTATGCGGAAACCCCGTCTGTCCGGGCATCCAAGCGGATGTTTCGGGCAGCGGGCGTGGCGTACAGACCTTACAGTAGAAGCGGACGGACCGTAAAGATGGAGCTTTGATGAGAGGGACAAAACAGGGATTCCGAAGAACAATTGCCAGCCTGCTTGTTTTTTCTCTCTGTATCGCTGCAGTTCCAGCGCTGCCGGCAAAGGCGGACAATAAGATCAACGAGCTGCAGAATCAGATCAAGGAAGAACAGAAAAAACAGAACGATACGAAGGACCAGAAAAAACAGACGGAAAACAATATCAATTCCCTGAACAATGTAAAAACCTCCTGCAGGGGAGTTAAACGGTCTGACGGATGACCTGACGCAGATCAGCAGCCGGCTGGAAGAAATCGAACAGAATATTATCGACAAGAACCAGGAAATTTCCGATACGCAGGAAAAGCTGGAGCAGGCGAAGGAGACGGAGAGCAGCCAGTATGCGGCGATGAAGCAGCGGCTGCGTTATCTTTACCGTGACAATAACCGCACGTATTATGAGATTTTATTCAGTGCGATGACGTTTTCTGAACTGCTGAACCAGAGTATTTATGTGGAAAAGCTCCATGAGTACGACCACAGGATGCTTTTGAGCTACAAAGCGCAGCGGGAAGCGATTGAAGAGATGGAGGCGAAGCTGGAGGAGGAAAAGGCGCAGTTGGATGATCTGCAGGCTCAGGCAAAGGAGCAGCAGGCGAGTATCATGACGAGCGTCAACAACACCAAAAACAGCATCAGCGCCTACAGCGGACAGATTGCGGAAGCACAGGCTACCAGGCGGACGCCCTTGGCAATCAGATTGCAGAGCAGGACAAAAATATTGCAGCCCTCAAAAAACAGCTGCAGGAGGAAATCGCAAAATCCCGTCTTGCTGCGAAATCGGCATGGAGGGACATTTCCGAGGTGAGCTTTGCAGAGGGTGACCGGTATCTTCTGGCAAACCTGATCTACTGCGAAGCGGGCAACCAGCCCTATGCAGGGCAGGTAGCAGTCGGGGCGGTGGTCATCAACCGTGTGCTGAGCTCGGTCTATCCGAACACAGTATCCGGCGTAATTTACCAATATAAGCAGTTTGCACCGGTTCTGGACGGACATCTGGCGATTGCACTTGCAAACGACAGCGCGACGGCGGCATGTTATAAGGCAGCAGACGAAGCGATGTCCGGCTATACAAACGTCGGACGCTGCGTATATTTCAGAACGCCGATTGAAGGTCTGACCGGCACGCAGATCGGCGGGCATATTTTCTACTAAAAGCGGCTGAAATTACAGATGGTCAGCAGACGGTAATTGAAAGCTCTGTGCTGTTTTATGCAACTGCTATGGAATCTAAAATTTTTATAAACAGACAGATGACAGGATATGTTTGAAAATCTGTCAAGAACAGCAGGAATTTCTGCAGATTTCACAACTGCAAAAATCCTGCTGTTTTTTCATGCCTGCTTATTGCATAAAATGGACGGAAAAACGCGCGAAAACGTCGGGGAAACTGCCAGAAACTATTAAGACAATGCCAAGAAAACAGGTGGACAAGAAAGCGTAAAATGGGTATAATGGTAGTCAGGGATTTCTCCAAAATGGCAGTTTCAAAAGAACCGGTCAGAGGGAAAATCTCTTGAAAAACCGGTGCATGGCAGGAGGATTTTTTTGTGGCAAAGCACTCCTTTAACAAAACTGTCTGGCAGTGTCTGATGCTGATTTCACAGTTCGGAATTATGATGCTTGTTCCCACGGGCATGATGTTCGCCCTCGGCTACTGGCTGGATGGCAGGCTCGGGACGCAGTTTTTTGCAATTGTGCTGTTTTTGTTGGCGTTTTGGCGGGATTTGGGAACATTTACCGGCTGGCGCGGCAAATTTATCAGAAGAAGGACAAAAGGACAGGGAATGAGAAATTTTTTCAAAAAGATCGATGAAACCGTCCGGGAGATGTGGCTCGGCACTTTTTGTGGGGATGTCTGTGCGAGCTGGTGTCCGTCTGGTGGGTAAAGGACAGGCTGTACAGCGGTCTTGGCATCCTGATCGGGATGCTGCTTGCCATGGCAGGAATCTGGCACATGTGGAAGGTGCTGGATACAGCGCTGGAGCTCGGGGACGGCGCACAGAAATATGCGACGTCGAAGAATCTTCTCCGGTATGCTGTGGTTTTGGTCGTGTTTGCAGTCCTGATGCTGACACATTTTGCAGACCCGTTAGCGGCGTTTGCAGGTTTGATGGGAATGAAAGCTTCGGCTTATCTGCAGCCTTTTATACGCGGATACAAAGAAAAGAAGAGGAGGTGAGACGATGACGAATGGTATTTTGCTAAATGGTTCGGCTGACATTGATTTTATGATTCACGGCGTCTTTCCCTATCAGTTTTTCGGACAGACGGTGTGGATTACCACAACCCATATCTGTCTCCTGATCGTACTTTTGCTGATCCTTGCGTTTGCGATTGCGGCAAACCGGGCGATGAAGCATGCTTCTGAAGTACCGGGATTTTTCCAGAACATCGTGGAGCTTGTGGTGGAAAAGCTGGACGGCATGGTAAAAATGGTTATGGGAAAGAATGCGGCGAAGTTCGCAAACTATATTGGAACCATATTCATTTTTATCCTGATCAGCAACTTTTCCGGTCTGCTGGGGTTACGTCCGCCGACGGCGGATTACGGCGTTACCCTGCCGCTCGGTCTGGCAACCTTTACGCTGATTCATTACAACAAGCTGAAGCATAAGAAGTTAAAGGGAGCGCTGGCAGAGCTGTGCGATCCGTGGCCAATCTGGGCGCCGATCAATATTATCGGTTATATTGCAGTTCCGGTTTCGCTGTCTTTGCGTCTGTTTGCCAATGTGCTTTCCGGCGTTGTTATGATGGCGCTGGTATACGGACTTCTGCGGGTGATCGCAATCGGCTGGCCTGCAGTGCTGCATGTGTACTTCGATCTGTTTTCGGGAGCAATTCAGACCTACGTGTTCTGTATGCTGACGATGACATACCTTTCTGATGCCATCGGAGAGGAAGGATAAACGAAAATACCAAAACTGTAAACACAACAGAAGAATGGAGGATTTATCATGGAATTCAATGAAAACTTTATCTTAGGCTGTTCTGCAATCGGCGCAGGTCTGGCGGTTATCGCCGGTATCGGACCTGGTGTAGGTCAGGGTATCGCAGCTGGTCATGCTGCTGCTGCAGTTGGCAGAAACCCGGGTGCAAAATCCGATATCACCTCGACCATGCTGCTTGGTCAGGCGGTTGCCGGGACAACCGGTCTGTATGGTCTGCTGATTGCGATGCTGCTGCTGTTTGTAAAACCTCTGCTTCCCTGATAAGAGAATATTTCAAGAAGGAAGGAGGAGGGAAGAGTGCATAATTTAAACGCAGTATTGCTTGCGGCAGAAATGGAGCCCAGACTGTTTGATCTGGATTTCCAGCTGCTTGCGGATTCCCTGCTTACGATCATCGCTGTATTCGTGCTGTTTATTGCATTGTCCTATCTGCTCTTTAATCCTGCCCGCAAATTTATGCAGGACAGACAGAATAAGATCGCAGGGGAACTGGATCATGCAAAGACAGCCCAGGAGGACGCCGAAAAGCTGAAAGCAGATTACGAAGCCAGACTTGCCAATGTGGACAAAGAGGCGGATGAGATCTTAAGCGCAGTAAGAGCGAAAGCACTGGCGAATGAAGCGGACATTGTGGCGAAGGCGCGGGAGGAAGCCTCTCGTATTATCGCCCATGCGCATGTGGAAGCCGAACTGGAAAAGAAAAAAAAAGCGGCGGATGAAATTAAGCAGGAGATGGTTGGTCTGGCAATGGATGCGGCTGGCAAGTTTGTCAGAGTTTCCATGGATGACAGAACCAAGAACGCTCTGATTGAAGAGACTCTTGCAGAAATAGGAGAAAATACATGGCTAAGCTAGTGTCACAGGTCTATGCGGAAGCACTGTTTGGCCTGGGCGTAGAGAATGGTCTGCTGGATACGCTTCTGGAGGAGCTAAACGGCATGTGTGAAATTTTAGGGAAAAATCCCCAATTTGTGACACTGCTTGGACATCCGGAGCTGGATCAGAAGGAAAAAACAGCGGTCTTTGACCGGGTATTTGACGGTAAAATCAGCAAAGAACTGAACGGATTTTGCCATCTTCTTCTGGAAAAAGGCAGATTTGGCGAGCTGTTTGCGATCCGTGAGGATTACGAACACCGCTGTCTGGCTTATCATAAAATCGGGTCGTGTATGTAACCAGTGCAGAAGAGCTTTCGGATACTCAGAAGGAGAACATCCGTCAGAAGCTTCTGGCTACGACTGACTTTGTATCGCTGCAGATTCATTATCAGGTGGATGCTGCGCTGATCGGCGGACTCAAGATCCAGATCGGCGACCGTGTTGTAGACAGCAGCATCCAGAACAGGCTGAAACGGATGAAAGACAGCCTGATGCGTGTGTCTTTATCCTGAAGCGGACTTACGCAGCAGAAAGAATAACGGGAAGGAAAATCTGTTCCCGTATCCTAGGAAGGGAGTAAAATCCATGAATTTAAGACCTGAGGAAATCAGTTCTGTTATTAAAGAACAGATTGAGCGATATGCCTCCAGGCTGGAAGTATCGGATGTCGGTACCGTTATCTGGGTAGCGGACGGCATTGCCAGAATCCATGGACTGGAGAATGCGATGCAGGGTGAGCTGCTGGCATTCCCCAATGATGTATTCGGCATGGTGCTGAATCTGGAGGAGGACAACGTAGGTGCTGTACTGCTTGGTGCGGGCAGCATCAGTGAGGGTGATCAGGTCCGGACAACAGGACATGTAGTTGAGGTTCCGGCGGGCGATGCGCTGCTGGGACGTGTTGTAAATGCGCTGGGTCAGCCTATCGATGGCAAGGGACCCGTGCAGACGGATGCCTACCGCAAAATCGAGCGTGTGGCAAGCGGCGTTATTACCCGTAAATCCGTAGATACCCCTCTTCAGACCGGAATCAAGGCAATCGATTCCATGGTTCCGATCGGACGCGGACAGCGTGAGCTGATTATCGGCGACAGACAGACAGGTAAAACCGCAATTGCCATCGACACCATCATCAACCAGAAGGGCCAGGGCGTAAAGTGTATTTATGTCGCCATCGGCCAGAAGGCTTCTACCGTAGCTTCCATCGTAAATACGCTGGAGGAGTACGGCGCTATGGCATATACGACTGTCGTAGCTTCCACTGCAAGTGAGCTTGCTCCGCTGCAGTACATCGCACCGTATGCAGGCTGTGCAATGGGTGAAGAATGGATGGAAAAGGGAGAAGATGTGCTGGTCGTTTATGACGATTTAAGTAAGCATGCGGCTGCATACCGTACACTCTCCCTGCTGTTAAAGCGTCCGCCTGGTCGTGAGGCTTATCCTGGTGATGTCTTCTATCTGCATTCCAGACTTCTGGAGCGTGCAGCAAGAATGAATGACGAGCATGGCGGCGGTTCCCTGACTGCATTGCCGATCATTGAGACACAGGCAGGAGATGTTTCTGCATACATCCCGACCAACGTTATTTCTATTACGGATGGTCAGATTTATCTGGAAACGGAAATGTTCCATGAGGGCTTCCGTCCTGCAGTCAACGCCGGTCTGTCCGTATCCCGTGTAGGCGGTTCTGCACAGATCAAGCGATGAAGAAGATTGCAGCGCCGATCCGTGTCGAGCTGGCACAGTACCGCGAGCTGGCGGCCTTCTCTCAGTTTGGTTCCGAGCTGGATGCAGATACCCGCGAAAAGCTGGCACAGGGCGAGAGAATCCGGGAGGTATTAAAAGCAGCCCCAGTATCAGCCCATGCCGGTAGAATACCAGGTTATCACGCTGTATGTGGCAACCGGAAAATATCTGCTGGATGTAGAGGTTGACCAGATTACCCGGTTCGAACAGGAATTTTTCACATTCCTCGATAAGAAATATCCGGAAGTTCCAAAGGCGATCCGCACCGAGAAAGTGATTTCTGACGAGACGGATGCACTTCTGAAAAAGGCGATCACAGAGTTTAAGGCAGAATTCAAATAGGATGGAGAAGGGCAGGTGACAGGACATGGCTTCCATGAGAGACATTAAGAGAAGAAGAAGCAGTATCCAGAGCACCGGACAGATCACCAGGGCAATGAAGCTGGTTGCCACCGTCAAGCTGCAGAAGGCACGGGAAAAGGCGGAGCATACCAGACCTTATTCCGATGGGGTTTATCAGACCATGCAGTCCATCCTGGAGCGTTCTGCCGGGATCAGCCATCCGTATCTGCAGGGCGGGGATAACCCGCGCAAGGCAGTGATCGTGATGACATCCAACCGCGGACTTGCGGGCGGCTATAATGCGAATGTGGTCAAGCTGATCACACAGGGAAAATTTTTGACCTGAAGGAGCTTGACATTTATGCTGTCGGCAAAAAGGGGCAAGGACGCGCTACAGCGTGCAGGCTGCAAGATCAGCCTGGACTGCTCGGATATCTGCGAGGAACCTACCTATGCGGATGCGGCTGCTTTGGGCAGACGCGTTCTGACAAGCTTTGCACAGGGCGAGGTAGGCGAAATCTGGCTGGCCTATACTTTTTTATCAATACAGTTGTGCATGAACCCAGGCTGATCCGTCTGCTTCCGGTTTCGAAAGAGGACGTGGATGAAAAGGTGGAACGGGAGGGGTTCTTGCAGGCTTAAAGCTTCAGATGAACTTTGAAGCGGAGGAAGAAAGCATTCTGGAAATGCTGATTCCCAAATATATGATCAGTATGATTTACGGCGGACTGCTGGAAGCAGCTGCCAGTGAAAACGGCGCGCGGATGCAGGCGATGGATTCTGCAACGGGCAATGCTGAGGAAATGCTGGAAGATCTGACGCTGCTGTACAACAGAGCGCGTCAGGGCGCGATCACCCAGGAGCTGACCGAAATTATCAGCGGTGCTGCGGCGATCGGCTAGCCGGCAGAATAGGAAACAAGGAGACAGTTTATGGCAGCAGAAAAAATTGGAAGGATCACACAGGTCATCGGTGCCGTACTGGATATTCGCTTCCAGGCGGGTGAGCTTCCGCTGATCAATGAGGCGATCCGGATTAAGCGTGAGGACGGCGGCGAGCTGGTTGCCGAAGTTTCCCAGCATCTGGGAGACGATACGGTAAGATGTATTGCCATGGGTTCGACAGACGGTCTGCGCAGAGGAATGGAAGCAATCGCAACCGGCGCTGCGATCAGTGTTCCGGTGGGAGAAAATACTCTGGGACGCATGTTCAACGTACTGGGTCAGCCGATTGACGAAAAACCGATGCCGGAGGGCGTCAGCTTTGAGCCGATTCACCGCAGCGCACCGAAATTTGAGGATCAGTCGACAAAAGCGGAAATGCTGGAGACCGGTATTAAGGTCGTTGACCTGCTTTGCCCTTATCAGAAGGGTGGTAAGATCGGTCTGTTCGGCGGTGCCGGAGTAGGTAAGACCGTACTGATCCAGGAGCTGATCCGTAATATCGCAACAGAGCACGGCGGATACTCCGTATTTACCGGTGTAGGTGAGCGTACCAGAGAAGGCAATGACCTGTATTATGAAATGAAAGAATCCGGGGTTATCGATAAGACAACCATGGTATTCGGACAGATGAATGAGCCCCCCGGGGCAAGAATGCGCGTCGGCTGACCGGTCTGACAATGGCAGAATATTTCCGTGATCAGGGCGGTAAGGACGTGCTGTTGTTTATTGATAATATTTTCCGCTTCACCCAGGCAGGTTCGGAGGTATCCGCTCTGCTGGGACGTATGCCCTCTGCGGTAGGGTATCAGCCTACACTGCAGACGGAAATGGGCGCTTTGCAGGAGAGAATCACATCCACCAAGAATGGTTCCATTACATCTGTACAGGCTGTATATGTTCCTGCGGATGACTTGACAGACCCTGCACCGGCAACGACATTTGCCCATCTGGATGCGACAACAGTGCTTTCCCGTTCCATTGTAGAGCTGGGTATTTATCCTGCGGTTGATCCGCTGGAGTCTACCTCCCGCATTCTGGATCCCAGAATCGTCGGTGAGGAGCATTATCGTGTAGCCAGAGGCGTACAGGAGATTCTGCAGAAGTATAAAGAGCTGCAGGATATCATTGCGATCCTCGGTATGGACGAGCTTTCCGAAGAGGATAAGCTGGTTGTATCCAGAGCGCGTAAGGTACAGCGTTTCCTGTCTCAGCCATTCTTTGTAGCTGGACAGTTTACCGGTCTGCCGGGCAAATATGTGCCGATTTCGGAGACCATCCGCAGCTTTTCCGAAATTCTGGAAGGCAAGCATGATGATATTCCGGAGAGCTACTTCCTGAATGCAGGAAGCATCGATGACGTGCTGGCGCGGGTACAGGAAAAATCCGCAGAGAAATGAGGTCGGCATGGCAGAGGAAAAAACCTTTCTGATCAAAATTATCACGCCGGAGCGTGTGTTCTATGAGGGAACAGCGATCATGGCAGAATTTAATACTTCGGAGGGAGATCGGTGTTTACGCCGGTCATATCCCCCTGACGGTAATTTTAAAGCCCGGTGTTTTGACCCTGACGGAAGAGTCTGGGAAGAAAAAAGGCCGCGCTTCACACCGGTTTTGCAGAGATTTTGCCGGATCAGATTTCGATTCTGGCAGAAGCGGCAGAGTGGCCCGGTGAGATCGATATCAAAAGAGCAGAGGCTGCCCAGAAGAGGGCGGAAGAAAGACTGCAGGCCCATAGCTCCGATACGGATATGGCGCGTGCGGAGACAGCTCTTTTACGAGCCGTTGCAAGAATTGAGGCGCTGCGTTGACAGCGCCTCTTTTTCTAAAATAATATTGAAAAAAACCGGAAGCAGCTTAAAATAGCTGCAAAACGAAAGAATAGATGAATGCAGCCTGTGGGAGGAAGATCATGCAGAAAAAAAGAATTTTGGACATTTTGCAAAAATACGCAGAAGGTAATTATCGGAAAAGAACGGGTGACGAAGCTGCTGCTGACTGCTTTGCTGGCGGATGGACATGTGCTTTTGGAGGACGTGCCCGGAACAGGGAAAACAAGACTTGCCAAAGCACTGGCTGCCAGTCTCGGAATTGAATTCGGAAGAATTCAGTTTACACCGGATATGCTTCCGGCGGATATCCAGGCTTACATATTTATGACAGAGAGCGGGAAATTTGTTGCTGAACAAAAAGGACCTGTTTTTACTAATATTTTATTGGCAGACGAGATCAACCGCGCGACGCCTCGGACACGAGGCAGGGTCTTCTGGAGTGTATGGAGGAGCGACAGGTCACTATCGACGGAAAAACACAGAAATTAGAGCCGCCGTTTTTCGTAGTGGCGACAGAAAATCCGGTGGAGACTGCGGGAACCTTCCCTCTTCCGGAAGCGCAGATGGACAGATTTCTGATGAAGCTGTCCATGGGGCTGCCTACGAGAGAAGAAGAGGTGCAGATCCTGGATACGTATATGGCGGAGGATCCGTTAAAGAAGCTGACAGCGGTGATAGATCAGGAGACCCTTGAGAGAATGCAGAAGGAAGCGATGGAGGTGTATGTGCACCCGACAGTGCGAGGCTATCTGGCGGATCTGTCAGCGGCAACGAGAAGCAGCGACCAGACTGTGATGGGGGTCAGTCCCAGAGGAACGATCGCACTGATGCGTGCCTCCAGGGCATGGGCATATCTGGAAGGCAGAAGTTTTGTGACACCGGATGATGTCAAAGCGGTGGCCGGACCGGTCATGGCACACCGCGTGGTGCTCCTATGGACAGAATCGTTATGCAGATGCGCTGCGTCTGATAGAGGAAATTTTAAACACTGTGCCGGCTCCGACAGAAGATTTTTCGATTGCATAAGCGTATCAGAAAGGGCATAACGGTATGGTTATAATATGGATAATTCTGGGAGCCCTGCTGCTGTGGGAGATTCAGTCTGTATGGTATGCAAAGCACTGGGATGAGGGAGCTGTTTGTATCCCTGGCCTTTTCCCGTAAAAGTGCAGTGCGCGGGGAGAGCTGCGAGCTTTTGGAAACGATTGAAAACAGGAAACTTTTGCCGTTGCCTGTCCTGAAAGTAAAATTTCAGGTGTCGAGGCAATTGGCATTTGAGGACGCCGGAACGGAGAGCAGTGTGACGGATCAATATTACCGGAATGATGTTTTTCGGTGCGTCCCTATACCAGGCACATCAGAAGTCTGCGGTTTACCTGTAAAAAAAGAGGATTTTACCGGATCAACGGCCTGGACGTTGTGGCGGGAGATCTGTTTTTGACCCATGAGCTGCCCAAAAGCCTGCCGGTGGATTCCCAGCTGTATGTCTACCCCAGACCATTTCGGGGAATGGATTTTAACGGCGCGCTGCGGCAGTTGAACGGCGAGGTTGCGACGAAACGGCATTTGCAGGAGGATCCTTTTGAATATCTGGGGATCCAAAGGGAATATACGCCGCGGATACGCTGCGGGATGTAAAACTGGAAAGCGACCGCAAGAAGCGGGGAATTAAAGGTCAATCAAAAGGGCTGCACCGCCCAGCGCTCTGTCCGGCTGGTGGTAAATCTGGAGGATGGTGCGATTTTACGTCAGGAAGATCTGCTGGAAGCTTCGATTGAAATGGCGGCAGCGGCAGCGGAGCTGTTTATCGGACAGGGCATCGGAACCTCTCTGGAAACCAACGGACCGGATCTTTTGACAAAAGAGGCGGTCTGCCTGAAAGCATCCTGCGGCGCGGCCATCTGGACAGCATTTTCCGTGGACTGGCCCGGATAGACTTGGAGAAGCCGGCACCTTCCTTTGAACCGATCCGGGAGCGGCTGGAAGAAATGGAAGACAGGGAAAGCCTTTGTACGATTTTCTTTTCTGCGGATGCACGACCGGAATTTCAGCAGCTGCTGGAAAAATTCAGGAAAGAAAAACGAGAATTTATTTGGTTCTGTCCGGTAAACCGTATAATCCGGCCAGAAATAAATGCCGGTATCCGCCCTTATACCCGTTTGATTGATGTGGAAGAAGGAGGGGCGGTTATGAAACAGAATCTGCAAAGAATACTCGGAGTGGATCGAACTCTTTTAAACTATGCAGTGGTTTTTGCATCGAAATTGCACTCAATGCACTGATCGATCGTGTGCCGGTGGGTGTGTGGCTGGTTGCAGCCCTGTACCCTGTCTGCTTTTATCTGTTCCGTAAAAAGCTGAAGCATTTCTGGATATTCTTTCTATTGCATCCGGCAGTCGTTGTGTTTGCAACGCTGATGGTAAAGAGCTGGCCGGTAGGGTGCAGTTGCGATTGCGGTGCTTGGTGTATTTTATGGTCTGCATTCCATCCGCCTTCGAGTGCATCAGGTGATACGGGAACGGGAGTTCCCGCTGCCTGCAGCGGCAGTGGTGGTGATCGCAGCATTTTTGGTCTGCAGCTATAAAGCAGTCCCAGACGGATTGTATGCTTGTTTTGGGAAGCTTTTTTGTATGGCTGCCCGGAATACTGATCAAGCGCTATGCGGACAATTATCTTTCTTATGTAAAAATAAACGCGGGCAGTGCCGGTGTGATTCCGGAAAAAAATATTTTCCGGACGGGAATTATTGTTGTGGCACTGTATTCCGTAGTCTGTGTCGCCCTGCTGATTGTGTGCTGTACGACACCTCTTGTGGATAAGCTGACCGAAGGTGCCATATGGCTGGGGAAAATACTTCGATGGTTGATCGTATGGCTGCTGACAATGCTTTCCGGAGAACCGGAGAAGGCTGTTGAGCAGGCAACAGTGAGTGTGCCGGAAATGGAAATGGGCTGGGGAGAGTTCGAGGAGGTTCGCCCCACACCGGTTTGGATAGAAGTGCTTGGAAAGCTTGTTTTCTGGTCAATTGTGGTGGCATTGATCGTCGCAGTGCTTGTGAGCATTGTCCTTTTGTTCCGCTGGATGATCAAAAGCTTCTATCAGACTGACAGGGGACGTAAGGAGACTCTCGAAGCTGGCGTAGAAGAAAAAACGGAGTCCATCGCCTATAGGGAGAAACGGAAAAGAGCACAGCTTTTTTTATCGGGATAGAGCCATCTGCGAAGATCCGGCGGGCCTATAAAAAGACCATAGAAGGCGCCTTTGGCAGGCGGCAAAAGAAAAAGGAACAGGAAAGGAAAGAGGCAGTGTGGCTGGGGTTGGCAAACAGCTTGACTGCGCAGGAGCTGACCCGGCAGGCATGGGGGGACACCGGACATGAAGACTGGGAGCAGCTGACGGAGTTGTATGAGCAGGCGCGCTATGGCGGCAC
>VOFC01003536.1_pt1 | contig 26729 bp, 46 predicted proteins | sample 5384161 | NCBI WGS metagenome assembly VOFC01 (sample SAMN12384722, study PRJNA508395) | human gut metagenome | isolation source: healthy gut B | host: Homo sapiens | reverse complement strand
CTCACACAGTCGAAGACAATAGACAATCTTAATGAGACGGTAGATCAGCTCGGCATCAGTTCAGGAAATAGCAGAGAATGCGACATCACTTGCGATGGTTGTTTCTGAGACAAAAGACAGCAGCATGGAAGCAGAGCAGAAAATGAACGAGACTGTTACCGTGGCAGAGAGTGGAAAGAGTGATATGGAGAAGGTAGGAGAGGCTATGAATGTGATCCAGTCCTCTATTAACAGTCTCCGGAGTCAATTGATGAAGTTGGAACAGCTTCTTCCGAAATTAATAACATTGTCAGCATGATCGGAGAAATTGCTGATGAGACTAACCTTCTTGCACTTAATGCTTCAATCGAGGCAGCCAGAGCGGAGATGCAGGAAGAGGCTTTGCAGTCGTGGCATCGGAGATAGGTGGTCTGGCAGACGACAGTAACAAGTCAGTCCAGAAGATACAGGGACTTATAGATCAGGTTACATCACTTGTTGCAGAGACAGTGGAAAAGGCAAAACAGAGTGTTGATGAAATAAGCTCAAGCAGTGAACTTGTGAATCAGGCAGTAAATACATTTGATACAATCTATGACAATATAATAAATGCTAATCATGTCGTAAACAATATGGCATCGAGTATGTCTCAGGTTGAATCGGTTGCAACAAATGTTGCTGCGATCACAGAGGAACAGGCAGCCAGTGCTGAGGTTATTTCAGGAAACGCAGGAAATATTGTTGCTGAGTCACAGAACATTACAAATGATAGTGAGAAAGTTGCTGATACAGCCAAAGAACTCGCAGATACATCTGAGAATCTTATGACTCAGATTAAATCATTCAGGGTTTAGGAGGATATGTGCAATGAAAAAAGAAATTAAGTATTTTATTATGTATTGTAATGGTCATGGCATTGTTTGCAGGCTGTGGAAATAAGGGGCAATCGGCATCCGCTGGAAGCACAAAGATCCTTATCACAACGACATCAAAGGGAGATGCATTCAGGGATTCACTTATTTCTGCCCCGGAATCTGCGTGTCAGAAACAGGGAGTATCATATGATACGGTTTACGCAGATGGATCGGCGGAGGCACAGGTTGAACAGGTCAAAAATGCCAAAAGCCAGGGATACACAGCTGTCATCTGCCGTCTGGTTGATGCTGATACAGCTTTACAGATAGAACGTGCAGCGGACGGACTTCCCATAGTATATGTAAACAGCTGCCCGGATGAGGAATATTTAAAGGCGGATCAGTTTGTATATGTTGCTTCGGATGAAAAAGTCGCAGGAACATATCAGGCAGAGTATGTTTTGGATAAAGCTTTCTTCAAAGAATGAGATAAATGTTATGATACTTGAGGAGAAAAAAGCCATTCTGCAACAAAAACACGAACAGACTCTGCAAAGAATGTTCTTAACGCATCCGGCAAAAAATTAATTATGTGTTTACTGATTATGCTGACTGGAGTCCGGATCTTGGAAAAGAATACTTTGAGATAGTAAATCAGGCAGGAATTAATGTGGATTGTATCATAAGTAATAATGATTCAATGGCAGTCGGTGCGATCCAGGGTATGGAGGAATGTGGTGTGGATCCATCTTCAATAGTAGTCTGTGGAGTAGATGCCACATCAGAAGGCTGTGAGCTTGTAAAAGAAGGCAAGATGGATTTTACAGTATGCCAGAATGCAGTAAATCAGGCAAACGCAGCTGTGGACGTTGCAATAATGTTATCAGACGGCAAATCAATAAAAGATTATGCCGGCGCAGCTGATACAGGATATCAGGTCTGGGTTGACTTTGAAAAAGTTGATGCATCTAATGTAGATGACTACCTTAATTAAATAGCTGATAAACAAGAAATCTCTGTGATTGACACAGGGATTTTTTGTTATTAATATTAAAATAAACTGGTGGCTATCCGAGAGTACATATTATATAGATGGGAGAAAACATGCGTTTATTACTTGCAGAGGATGAAGAAGATTTAAGCCGCGCACTTGTTGCGGTGCTAAAACATAATAATTATTCAGTGGATGCAGTCTATGATGGAGCGGAGGCTCTTGATTACATAGAAAATGGTGATAATTATGATGGGATAATACTTGACATCATGATGCCCAAAATGGATGGTATAACAGTCCTTAAGACGATAAGAAGCCATGGTAATCCTGTTCCGGTTCTTTTTACTGACTGCAAAAGCTGAAATAGATGACAGGGTGGAAGGGCTGGACAGCGGAGCAGATGATTATCTGACAAAACCGTTTTCAATGAAAGAATTGCTTGCAAGGATCCGTGCCATGACACGCAGGCAGAGTGATACGACAGATTCAATACTTACATTTGCTGATATTACACTTAACAGATCTACATATATCCTGACAGGTCCCAAAAAATCCAGAAGGTATACGTCTGGCAAACAAGGAATATCAGATGCTTGAGATGCTTATGGCTAATCCGGGACAGATAATATCAGCAGACCAGTTCATGGACAAAATATGGGGCTATGATTCGGATGCGGAGCAGAATGTAGTGTGGGTATATATTTTTATCTGCGCAAAAAGCTTGTATCGGCCGGTTCGTGCGCACAGATAAAGGCAACGCGCGGAGTCGGATATTCAATTGTGAAATGAGGAAAATATGCTAAAGAAATTACGACGTAAATTTGTAGCCATAGCAATGATTTCTATTTCAATAGTGCTTATTGCTATTGTTGGAACGATAAATATTGCGAATTATATAAGTACAAACAATTCGCTTGACGCAAGGCTTGAGCTTATCGCAGGAAACGGAGGAACCTTTCCTGACCTGTCAGTCAAGGAACCGGATATGTTGGATGATACACGGGAAAGCCAGGTTTCAGGTACTGAAGAAAGTACAGAAAAAGACAGCCCTGCAGGAGCCGCCCTCTGGCACAGGTAATGTAAAACCGCCGGAAGGTATGAGACAGGAGGATTTAAACCGCCATGGAATTTCACCGGAAAGTCAGTTTGACACAAGATACTTTACAGTTACATTAAGTAGTGCAGGTGATGTTGAAAAGATTGACACAGGTAAAATAGCAACAATTTCATCGAAAACTGCTGCGGAATATGCTTCTAAATTGTGGGATGATGGAACATATGGTGGTGGAAAAAGTGGATTCACAGATAATTTTAAGTATATGACTGTGGATAAGGATGGCTCTACGATGTATATTTTTCTTAACTGTCAGCGTGAGCTTTCCACGATAAAGGCATATATATGGGCAAGCATAGGGATAAGTATGTTGGGACTTATTGTTGTGTTTCTTATGATATATTTCTTTTCAGGAAAAATACTAAAGCCCGTATCTGAAAAGTTACGAGAAACAAAAAGCGCTTTATAACTGATGCAAGCCATGAAATAAAGACACCGCTTACCATAATAGATGCGAATACAGAGGTTATTGAGATGATGGAAGGCGAAAACGAATGGACAAAGAGCACCAGAAAACAGGTTGCGCGCCTTACATCTTTGACAGAAAAACTTGTTTTTTATCGAGAATGGATGAGGAAGCCACAAAACTCATGATGAGTGAGTTTTCACTTTCGGACGCAGTGCTTGATACAGCAGAGCCATTTAAGGCTGTGGCACAGGCGAAGGACAAAAAGCTGGAGATCAATGTGGATGAAGGGATATCGTATGTCGGTGATGAAAAAAACTATAAGGCAGCTTATATCGATTCTTCTTGATAATGCCATGAAATATTCGGAATCTTCTATATCTATAACATTAAAAACATCCGGCAGAAATCGCATGATCATTGTCTGGAATACGGTTGATGAGAGTGCAAACATAAAAAAAGGGCAGACAGGACATACTTTTTTGAACGTTTTTACAGGGCAGATCCATCACACAATTCAAAGACAGGTGGCTTTGGAATAGGATTGTCAGCCGCATACGCTATTGTAAGAGCACACAAAGGCAGAATATCTGCCAGGAGTGAAGATGGCAGATCAATCGAATTTATGATCGTGCTATAACATCATGTGAAATTTTTATATTTTTACGTTCTTTTTACAAATCGATGATTTTGAATTTTACATTTCCACATTACTATATCACTTGTAACAAACAAAGAAAAGAAAAAGTAATGAATCGAGGAAATTAAAATGAAAAAATCGTATGAGAAAACTTTTAGTACTGGCAACAGCAGCAACACTTATGACAACAGCTTTTACAGGCTGTGGATCAGACAATTCAAATTCTGATAATAAAGCAGATTCAAGCACAGGCTCAGATGCAAATACAGATAACGGATCATCAAATGCCGATTTAAGTGGTTCAATATCACTTGCAGGAAGCACATCAATGGAAAAACTCTGTGAAGCACTTAAAGAGTCTTTCATGGAGCAGAATCCAAACGTCACAGTTTCAGTCGAGTATACAGGTTCAGGTGCAGGAATCGAATCAGTAACATCAGGAAGTGTTGATATCGGTGATTCATCAAGAGCACTCACAGATGATGAGAAAGCGAACGGCATCGAAGAAAATATTGTAGCTATCGATGGAATCGCAGTTATCACTGACAAAGATAATTCAGTAGCAGAGCTTACATCTGATGACTTAAAGAAAATTTATACAGGACAGATCACAAACTGGAGTGAGCTTGGCGGATCTGATGAGGCAATCGTAGTAATAGGCCGTGAGGCAGCATCCGGAACAAGAGGCGCATTCGAAGAGCTTCTTGATGTAAAGGATAGCTGTGCATATGCCCAGGAGCTTGATTCAACAGGAGCTGTTCTTGCAAAGGTTGGCTCTACACCGGTGCAATAGGTTATGTTTCACTTGATGTACTTGATGACACTGTAACAGCTATGAAACTTGATGGAGTTGATGCAACAGAAGAAAATATCGTAGCAGGAAAATATCTCCTTTCACGTCCGTTCGTAATGGCCACAAAGGGAAAGATTGACGAGCAGAACGATTTAGTTAAAGCATGGTTTGACTTTGTAAACTCAGATGCAGGAAAAGAAGTGATCAAATCAGTAGGTCTTATCCTTCCACAGTAAAATCTATATTTATAAATATTGATGGCAGAAGTTTCCCCGGAAAGCAGGTTTCTTGGGAAACTTTTATTAAGAATGTACTTTCAGCATGCTTCATTTAGAAGACTCCGAGGGTACATAAGAATCAAAAAGGAGTAATTCATGAGAAAGAAATCAATGGTAGAAAATACTGCGAAAATAATATTTCTTATATGTGCGATCGTAGCAATATTCGCGGTAATTTCAATTACTTTATATATGTTCCTGAAAGGAACGCCGGCATTTGCAAAGGTCGGGGTTATAGATCTTTTGTTTGGAACAGAGTGGGCACCTACTGCGGCAGATCCAAAATATGGAATATTATACATAATACTTACTTCGATAATAGGAACGGCAGTATCTATTCTTATCGGTGTGCCTATCGCACTTCTTACAGCAGTATTTTTAACAGAGGTTTCGAATAAAAAGCTTTCAGCAATAGTGCAGCCGGCAGTAGAGCTTCTGGCAGCTATACCATCTGTTATATATGGACTTTTTAGGACTTATGATTTTAAACCCTATTATGTACAAACTGGAAAAATATTTTTTTGAGGGATCGACGACTCATCAGTTTACAGGTGGTTCGAATCTTCTGGCTGCAATTATTGTTCTTGCGATAATGATCCTGCCTACAGTAATAAATATGAGCGTTTCTGCAATAAAAGCAGTTCCGCAGCAGATGAGATCAGCTTCACTGGCACTTGGTGCTACAAAGATCCAGACAATATTTAAAGTGACAATTCCAGCTGCAAAATCTGGAATCATGACGGGGATCGTACTTGGAATCGGACGTGCGCTCGGAGAAGCCATGGCTATCAACATGGTGGCGGGCGGAACGGTAAGTTTTCCACTTCCGTTCAACTCTGTACGTTTCCTCACAACACAGCTTGTAAGTGAGATGGGATATGCGAGTGGACTCCACAGGCAGGTACTTTTTCTCAGTAGGACTTGTATTGTTTGTATTTATCATGATCATAAATTTCTCACTTATGAAGCTTAAGAAGAAAGGAGCTGTAGAAAATGACTAGTATAAAGGGAAACGCCACAGAATATCAGATAATATAACATATTTTTTCATATACCTTTGTGCAGCGATTTCTGTTCTGCTTCTTCTTGGAATAATCGTATATGTATTTGTGAGGGAATTGGCCAGATTAATTGGGAATTCCTCACATGCGAGACATCTGTTCTTAAAGGAACGCTTGGAATTGCAGGAAATCTTCTCAATACATTGTATATCATAGTTATAACTATGATAATAGCTACTCCGGTCGGGGTTGGAGCAGCAGTATACTTAAATGAATATGCAAAGCCGGGAAAATTAGTATCGGGAATTGAATTTGCAACAGAGACACTTTCCGGTATTCCATCTATTATATTCGGCCTTTTTGGAATGATGTTTTTGGACAGACACTTGGAATGGGATATAGTATATTGACAGGATCGCTGACCCTTGTACTTATGGTTCTTCCTCTCATAACCAGAAATACGCAGGAAGCGTTAAAAACAGTGCCTGACAGTTACAGACATGGTGCGGTCGGACTTGGAGCCGGTAAATGGCACACGATACGCACGATCCTTCTTCCATCGGCGATGCCGGGAATCATCACAGGTGTAATCCTTGCAATCGGACGTATTGTGGGAGAATCGGCAGCACTTCTTTTTACAGCCGGAAGTGCAGGAATGCTTCCAAAAACCGGCAGTGGATTTTTTTTCAAAGATATTCCAGTCAGGAGGAACACTTACCATAAAGCTGTATCTTTCAGCAACAAGTGAAGGAAAATTTGATGTTGCGTTTGGAATTGCGGTTGTACTGCTTGTGATCGTATTCCTTATCAACATATTGACAAAAGTGCTTGCCAAAAAATTTCAGGCAAAATAGCTGAAACAATGTAGTTTATTTGTATCAATATCAGAAAATCGCTTATACCGTGAGGATAAGCGGTTTTTTTTACAATTTTAAATTTAATGGAAAATTTAGACAGTGTTTAGTGGGTGTATGATATAATTAGGAATGATATAAAGTAATTTGGATATATTTTGGAGGCACTATGAAAATAAAGAGCAAACTTATGATATCATTTCTGATAATTATTTTAGTTCCGGTACTTTTATCATGTGCTGTTCTGGCTGGATTTCATAATTTCCAGATAAAAGCGATAAATGAAAGCTACGGAATTACAGATTCAGAAGAAATGTGGCTTACGAATTCGGTTCTTCTTCTGAAAAAGGTCACTGAGCAGGATTATGCAAAATATGCAGAACTGGCCGCAGATGATCCGGATAAGCTATTGGATGAGAAATACCTTGAGCAGGAGAATGAGGCACTCAGTGAGAAGTATTCATACTTAATTGTAAAAAATGGTGCAAATATTATATTTAACGGAGGTGAGGATAACAGGGACGTTCTTCTGACACTTCCTAAGATCTCAAATGTACAGAGCGGCTCGGAAGTCACCAGCTTTATGGACAGCGATGATAAGGTGATCATTAAACAGTTAAATTTCACAGATATGCAGAAAAATCAAGATGCATTGTACATTATAACATCGACACAGAGCGTTGTTCCTGAGGTTAAACATTTTATGATCGAGCTTATTATAGCAATAATTATAATACTTGTGGTAACGGCTGTTATGCTCATAGTCTGGATACATAGAAGTCTTCTTAATCCGATAAAAAACTTCAGTTTGCTGCTGAAAACATCAAGGAGGGTAATCTGGACTTTTCACTTGAGACAAGTTCATCGGATGGTGAGCTAGGAGAACTTTGCGTTACATTTGAGCAGATGCGTCAGCGTCTTAAGAGTAATGCCGAAGAAAAAATCACCAACGAGACGGAGAATAGAACTCTCATAAGCAATATCGCACATGATTTAAAAACACCGATCACTGCCGTAAAAAGTTATTCGGAGGGGAATACTAGATGGGGTTGCAAATACGCCGGAGAAGATTGATAAGTATGTCAGGACGATATATAATAAAAAGCAAGTGAGATGGATACACTTATAAACGAGCTCACGCTTTATTCAAAAAATTGATACAAACCGCATACCATATAATTTTGCAAAAATCAACGTTACAGAATATTTCAGTGATTGTGTCGAGGAGATTGGTCTTGATCTCGAGGCAAAAAATATAGAACTGTCATATTCAAATTATGTTGATAAAAAACGCTGATCATAGCTGATCCGGAACAGATACGACGTGTAATAAATAATATTATCGGAAATTCTGTAAAATATATGGACAAAACAAATGGTTCTATAAATATCAGAATAAATGATGTCGGAGACTTTATACAGGTTGAGATAGAAGATAATGGTCGAGGAATAGCCCAGAAAAAGATCTGCCATATATTTTGATCGTTTTTATCGTGCAGATGCGTCACGAAATTTTGCAACAGGTGGAAGCGGAATAGGACTTTCAATAGTCAAAAAAAATAATAGAAGACCATGGTGGCAAAATATGGGCGACAAGTAAAGAAGGAAGCGGAACAAAGATGGTTTTTGTTATCCGTAAATATCAGGAGGTGCCAAATGAGTAAAATTTTAATAGTGGAAGATGAGGTTGCAATTGCAGATCTTGAGAAAGACTATCTGGAGCTTAGCGGGTTCGAGGTAGAAGTTGAAAACGATGGAACAAATGGACTTGCGAGAGCACTAGCAGAAGATTTTGATCTGTTTATACTTGATCTTATGTTGCCGGGAATTGATGGATTTGAGATATGCAAGCAGATCCGTGGAAAGAAAAAATACACCTATTTTGATGGTATCAGCAAAAAAAAAAAGATGATATAGATAAGATAAGGGGGACTTGGACTTGGAGCAGATGATTATGTGACCAAGCCATTCTCTCCATCAGAGCTTGTTGCAAGGGTAAAAGCTCATCTTGCCAGATATGAGCGTCTTATCGGAAGCAACACGCCAGAGAATGATATCGTAGAAATCCGTGGAATCAAAATCGATAAAACGGCAAGACGAGTATGGATAAACGGGGAAGAAAAGCAGTTTACAACAAAAGAATTTGACCTGCTTACATTCCTCGCAGAAAATCCAAATCACGTATTTACCAAAGAGGAATTATTCAAGGAAATCTGGAATATGGATTCGATAGGAGATATTGCGACAGTAACCGTACATATCAAGAAAATCCGTGAGAAAATCGAGATGAACACGGCAAAGCCTCAGTATATAGAGACTATTTGGGGTGTGGGATACAGATTTAAGCTGTAGATTTGAATTTTAAAAATATGTGAAAAAAGCACCGAAAATCAGGGACTACTGGTTTTCAGTGCTTTTCTCTTATACAACAGCTTCAATGATTTTTTTATCATCTACTATTATTTCGTGTATACCGATATGCTTCTTTTTATTGAAGTTAAAACTGAGCATATATCCGGTGTTGGAGTGATACGAGTCAAGGTAATCCGCTAACTGCTTTTCACCGCGGTTATTGTACTCGTCACCATGCCAAATTTTCATTTCAATAATATATTGGTTTCCAAGATAATCAACTATTATATCGGTTCTGCGGAGATCCCGTGTGTGGGATTCTATATAGTAGTTACCAGTACCATTTATAATGGGGTGTAGATACAATAAAAAGTATCGTCTGCCTTCATCCTCTAGAAATTTATCGTTCATGTTTCCAAAAATATCATGAAAATGTATAACGAATTTTTCGAGGATATGTTTCATATCCAAATGTCCATTTATAATGAACTGACTCTTGTCCTGCAAAGAAGCCTTATAGATATCGGTTTGTTGCATTTCAGCAGTGGAAAGATATAGATTATAAAGCCATGTCTCAAAAATTCTGTTTGAAATTACAAGTACTCCGTTATTGTCCCTTACAAATCCAAACATTGTAGCAATGTTTGTAGATTCCTCGTAATAATTGTATACTATGTTTTTTCCTGTAAATAAAAGCGTTTTAAGCATATCAGACAGTCTTGGATATGAATTGAGTTTTTCACTTAGAGATTCAAATAAAGTGTTTCTTTCGGATAACAAAATTCTTATGGCAGAATTAAATCCGGAAACAGTCCATATATCATGTTCTGAGGAATATTTTTCAGGCAATTTCTCATCCATTATCTGACATATTCGTGAAACAAGATACGGGTATCCCGATGTATAGGAATAGATCAGTTTGGATATTTGATCGATATCCATGCCGGTATGATGATCATTTTCGTAGTCTGAAAGCATTCCGAAGATATCATTTTTGAAAAACTCATATCTATATTAAAATCTGCTGCAATATTCCATGGACTGTTGTATTTGTGTTTATCCTCGTTTCTGAGTTTATGCTTTAAATTTTTTTATGTCATAGACTCCGGCAAGGATTACCGATTTAAAAGTCGGTTCCAGATCTCTGTCAATATATCCGGCTCTAAGTTGGGACAGAAAATCTAAAAAATACCTGATTGTTTGTGGCACTGTCGACCTCATCGATCATTAATACGATTGGTTTATCGGAAACAGAGCATATATCCTTTAAGTCATTGAACAATATCCGTAAAGAAAAATTTGCATTATGTGAGTCATCAATCAGTTTGTATAACGGGCTATCTGTATTATCAATGATTGAATCATTACGGCGAAATAACCTGAAAAAGGAATTTGCAAACGCACTTGAAAAAGTATGCTCAGACTCAAAGTCAAGACTTCCAAATGTCTGAAAATCCATTAGCACAACATAATATTCACTTTTTTAGGTAGCGGTATAATGCACGTAAAGTGGTAGTTTTTCCGTATTGTCTGGCACGGTTGATGGTAAAATATTTGCCTTCATCGACAAGCTGTTTTATCTGTTTAAACGGTCATCGATGTTTACCATGTAATGCTCAGATGGGATACATACCGCAGCCGTGTTAAACTTTTTTTGACATATTATTTCCTTCCTTAATGATTATAGGTATTCGTATTTACGTGTGATATAATACGCTACGCTCATTATATCATGTGTTAACACATGATAAGCCTGCGGTTGATACCTATGTGCATTCGCACAGATATAATTTGTTATGCTCATTATATCATGTGTTAACACACATGATAAGCCTGCGGTTGATACCTATGCGCATTCGCGCGGATATAATTCGCTACGCTCATTATATCATGTGTTAACACACATGATAAGCCTGCGGCTGATACCTATGTGCATTCGCACGGATATAATTCGCTACGCTCATTATATCAGATAACCGGAAGTTTGAATGAAAATTTAAAAATAAAAACAGTGGTGCAGCTGGTGCATGTATGAATATATTTTCTTAGAAAATCTAAATAAATACATCTCAGAAGTGTTCTTTTTATACAACAGTTTTAATAATTTTTTTTGCTATCCACAATTATGTCTTGTTTAGAAGAACTTTACAATATCCTCAGGAGACTTACGTTTTGGCTTTTCTGGTGTAGTTTTTCCGTATCCTACAGCAATAACTGAGACAACAGTTTCTGTATCCGGGATGCTTAACTGCTTGCGGATTGCTTCTCCGTCACGTATACCCATGATAAGAGTATCGAGTCCAAGCTCTTTTGCTTTAAGTACAAAGTTTTCATTGTGGAGTCCGAGATCATAATATCCCCAGCCATTACCACATTCATTATCAGGGTTGCCCTCACGGTCAAAGCCGGAACGGTTTGAAACAAATGTAGTGACTACGAGTGCTGCTCCGTGAGAACTTCTGGCGTTAAATTCAGGCAGACAATCAGCGGCAAATTTTTTCTTTTATATCATCACTTAATATGCAGTAATATCTTGCAGTCTGTGAGTTTTTCCATGAAGGTGCCTGTATGCCGGCCTCTATTAATGTTTTTATCTGATCTTCTGTGACTGCTTTTGTTTCGTCAAAAGCGCGTACACTTCTTCTTGCTTCAAGTAATGCTTCAAATTCCATGATTTTCCTCCTAAAAAGTGTATATGTATCGTTGATTTCCATGTTTTACAGTTACTACAGTAATATAATTTTTAATGTAAGTTAAAGCTGTTCAATGGAAAGTTAGAATATACTAACAGATTACACCATACTTATATTACAAAAGAGCAGATGTGTCAAGCTATGCGCCATAGTGTATTATTGAGTGATTACAGCCCTGCCTCGTAGAAGCATTTTAAAGGGACTGTAATCGTGGCTGGTCACGCTGTCAGGCGTGATAAGTAACAATAGCATAAAATAAGAACTAAGAAAAAGTATAAAATATTTGAAAAATAAAGTATGCCGTAGTAGAATAGTAGCATTACACAGAAGAAACAGGGGGGAAGACATTGCATAAATTCAGACAAAAATATATAGGGGACAAAGCATTTTATAAGCGCTATCTAATGCTGGCCATACCAATGATAATCCAGAATGCAATCACAAATCTGGTAAGCTTTCTGGACAACATCATGGTAGGACAGCTAGGAACAGAGCAGATGTCGGGCGTAGCAATCGTAAACCAGCTCATATTTGTGTACAATCTGGCGGTGTTTGGGGCAGTGTCAGCGGCAAGTATATTCGGAGCGCAGTACTTTGGAAAGGGAAATCATAAGGGGCATATGTATTCCTTCAGATTCAAACTGTATGCAGCGCTGCTTGTGACGGCAATAGCGATGGCTTTGTTTATCACAAATGGGACAGGTCTTATATCACTTTATTTGACAGATACAGCAGGAAACGGTGCCACAGAAGCAGCACTGGCATATGGAAAGGAGTATCTGGAAATCGTTATGATAGGTCTCATACCATTTGCGGTGACACAGGCCTATGCGACAAACATAAAGGAGACAGGACAGACTTTGGTACCGATGGCAGCAAGCTTTGCAGCAGTCGGAAGCAATGCAGTCCTTGACTTCCTGCTCATCTTCGGAATAGGTCCTATACCAAAGCTTGGTGTGGCTGGAGCTGCTATTGCCACGGTAATGTCGAGGTATATAGAAACCATAATAGTTGTGCTGTGGGCACATAAAAACAGGGATAAGAACAGATATCTCGAGGGCGCTTACAGAGGAATAGGGATGCCGTTTGATGAGTTTAAGACTATATTCATCAAGGGACTGCCACTCATGCTCAATGAGCTGTTCTGGGCAGCCGGCATGACGATGGTTACACAGTGTTATTCAGTCAGAGGACTTTCGGTAATTGCAGGACTTAACATTGCGACAACGATAACAAACCTTTTTCAATATCGTGTTTATACAGCTTGGCGCATGCATAAGCATAGTTGTGGGACAGTATCTTGGAGCAGGTGAGCTTGAAAAGGCAAAGGACGCAGACAACAAGATGATCGTGTTCAGTGTGTTCTGCTGTTCTATAATGGCGGCGGTCATGCTTCTGGTAGGAGGATTTTTCCCACAGATATATAACACAACAGACGAAATCAAGGCGCTCGCAACAAGCTTCATAGCAGTATCAGCGATAATCATGCCGTTTTGTGCATTTACGCATTCGTCGTATTTCACACTCCGCTCAGGTGGCAAGACACTGGTCACATTTCTGTTTGACTCGGTATTTACCTGGGTGATAGTAGTACCGGTGGCATTTGTGCTTGCCAGATATACCGGACTTGGCATAGTAGCAGTGTACTTCTGGGTGCAGGCCACAGAACTGATAAAAGTAGTCATCGGATATTTCATGGTAAAAAAGCGATGTGTGGCTTGTGCAGATGGTATAGGAAGGTAAGTGATTATCTTGCGGAAATGTAAAATAAAAAGTTATACTGTAGCTATTAAAGAAATCGTGTTACTGTTCACATTATAGTGTGAACGGTAACATAGGGTTGGCATATTTTATGAGTATGGAGGGGCACACATGTCAAAGCGGTTTTGCGTTACCGGAACACGTATACCGGCGAAAAATTATATGGTTGATATAAGTGACAGAGTAGACATAATCATTCATGACTATATTGATAAAGGTCAGTATTTTTACCATAAACCGTGCCAGACAATATGGAAAAACGACCACACTCTATATGCTCGAACAGAGGCTTAAAAGTGATTATCTTGTTATCAGTCTGAGCTTTGAGGCAGTAGATGAGTATTTTTGCATCGCTGGGAACTCTGGCAGAGGGGCTGATGATGGATATTGCGGAATGTCTGAAAAATCAGAACGCTTCGGAGACTATTATTGAAGAGTGGAATGAACCTCTATCAGATAAATTTCCACTACGTTCATTGGGAATGAAGATTACCAGGCTATGCAAAGCCAGTAATAAAAAAGTTGTGCTTATGATAGATGAGGTTGATAAAAGCTCGGATAATCAGATTTTTCTGTCATTTTTAGGACTGCTCAGAGAAAAATATCTGAAATGCCAGCAGGGAAAAGACATCACATTTCAGTCAGTGATACTGGCAGGTGTTTATGATGTGAAATCTTTAAAACTAAAGATACATCCGCAGGAAGAAACAAAGTATAACAGTCCATGGAATATAGCTGTTGATTTTTCTATGGATATGAGTTTTAACATAAATGATATAAAGTCAATGCTTTCTGATTACGAGAATGAACACCGTACAGGCATGGATATTGAACTGATTGCATCGATAATCTATGATTATACATCCGGATATCCGTATCTGGTGTCGCGTATATGTCAGTTGACGGATGAGCGAATTGCATCACATGAACAAGACGCAGATGAAAAAAAAAAGCATGGACGAAAAATGGTCTTTTACAGGCAATAAAGCTTCTTCTGAAAGAACCAAATACTTTATTTGATGATATGACTAAGAAGCTGCTTGATCATCCGGCATTAAAAGATATGCTTCAAAAGATACTTTTCGATGGAATAGATTTTCCTTTCAAGAGAGAAAATCCGATAATAGATCTTGGTGTTACATTTGGATTTCTAAAGGATAAAAATGGTATTGTAGCTGTTGCAAACAGGATTTTTGAGACACAGCTTTATGATACATTTTTATCTGAGATGGCTGTGAATGACAGATTATATGTAGATGCAGCGGCAAACAGAAATCAGTTTATAGTTTCTGATATGTTGCAGATGGATCTTGTTATGAAAAAAAATTCTATGAATATTTTTTGAAGAAATATATACGGACAACGATCATAAATTCATAGAAGAAAATGGAAGAAAGCTGTTCCTTTTATTTTTAAAACCTATAATAAACGGAACAGGAAATTATTATGTCGAAGCACAGACACGAAATAACAGAAGGACAGATATAATAGTAGATTATAAAGGAAAGAGATTTATCATTGAGCTAAAAATATGGCATGGAAATGAATATAATCTGCGTGGGCAAATCAATAAGAATAAGAAAACAGGTGTAAACGAGTTGGAATATGATGGCAGGAAGATAATGGAAGTTGTGGTATAGGTAATAAGTCGGTACAAATATGCGGTAACGCATATTTCGAAAAAAAACGTATATTATGCAGGAGAAAAATATGAGCGAAGAAGTACAGCACAAGCGACGTGTGCATTACAGCGGAAAATATCCCAAAAATTCGAGGAAAAATATAAAGAGCTAAATCCGGATAAATACAAGGATACAATTGAACATGTCATCAGCAAGGGAAACACTCCTGCAGGCGTACACATATCCATAATGGTAAAAAGAAATCATAGATTTTCTGGACATAAAGCCGGGACAGACAGGCTTTGACGCCACACTCGGATATGGTGGGCATACAAAGGCAATGCTTGAAAAGCTTGAAGGACGGGGACATATGTATGCCACTGATGTTGACCCGATCGAGTCTGAAAAGACAAAAAGCGTCTTGCTGAAGCTGGCTATGGAGAGGATATTCTTACCATAAAGCTTCAGAACTTCTGCACAATAGATGAGATTGCAAATGAAGTAGGAGGCTTTGATTTCATACTTGCCGATCTTGGAGTTTCATCAATGCAGATAGATAATCCTGAGCGTGGATTTTCATTTAAGGTGGACGGACCGCTGGATTTGCGTCTTAATCCTAATACCGGTATCAGTGCAGCAGAGCGTCTTGATAATATATCGCGTGAGGAGCTTGCGGGCATGCTTTATGAAAATTCAGATGAACCGTATTGCGAGGAGCTTGCAAAGGCAATCACGGATGAGATCAGAAAAGGCAATCGTATCGACACGACTACAAAAGCTGCGCCACATTATAGAGCAGACGCTGGATTTCTTACCTGAAAAAGAGAAAAAGATACTGTAAAAAGACCTGCCAGCGCACCTTCCAGGCACTTCGTATAGATGTGAACAGTGAATTTGAGGTGCTCTATGAGTTTATGGAAAAGCTTCCGGGGAGCATTAAAAACCCGGCGGAAGAGCCGCCATACTCACATTCCATTCAGGGGAGGACAAGCTGGTCAAAAAGGCACTCAAAGCAGGATATAAAGCGGGAATATACAGTGATTATTCAAAAGATGTGATTCGTCCATCGGCACAGGAATGTGTTCAGAATGGACGTGCCAGATCCACAAAAATGCGATGGGCAGTACGTGCGGAATAGATGGTTTTAGTTTTTGCATCAAAACATAAATTAAAATAGTACAAAAATACTATTGCGTTATTGAGAAAAGTGATTTATTATGAACACGTTATATGACTGACGGATAAGTGGGATAACCACATGAAATATAACGAATATGAGCCGACCGTCTGGGCGATAAAACCCGGACTGTTGGCTTTTTTTATCCATAATATGGGATATATACCGCAGATTATTACAGAAACAGGCTTTGAGAGTGTTTACAATTATTTTGCCAAAAATTAGCGGTAGCATTGTCATGAATACTCTGATACATTGTATACATCGAATTATTATCGAGGATCAACAAAATTTATGTATCAAAATTTGAACACAAAACATATTGACAAAAAAATGACAGTAAGTATATACTAACTACAGTTAAGCAAGACTAATAAGCGGCATATACCGCAGTGTCTGTTTAATATAATTTAAAGGTAACAATTCAACTTTATAAAGCAGCGCAAAGCTGTCTATTTTAGGAGGATATCGCAATGATAGAAATGAAAGAGTGGGATGGATTTGAAGGACGTCTTTGGAAAGAGGAAATCAACGTCCGTCAGTTTATTCAGGACAACTACACTCCATATGACGGAGACGAGAGCTTTTTAGCTGATCCGACAGATGCTACAAACAAGCTGGGATGCGCTCCAGAAATTACAGAAAGAGGAGCGTGCCAAGGGCGGAGTTCTTGACATGGAGACAGATTGTAACAGGAATCGTCGGCCCCGGATATATAGATGAGGCATTAAAGGATAGCGGAGGTCTTCAGACCGACAAGCCGTTAAAGAGAGCTTTCATGCCTCATCGAGGAGAAAAAATGAAGGATAAGGCAAACTGTGGCTGAGATGATGGACAGATGACAGATGATGTTATCCGTTTAAGAGAGGAAATCGCAGAGCAGATTAAATGTCTTGAGGATATGAAGAAGCTTGCAGAGATTTACGGATACGATATCAAGACCTGCAACAAACGCAAAAAGAGGCAGTTCAGTGGTTATACTTCGGATACCTTGCAGCAATCAAGACACAGAATGGTGCAGCAATGTCAGTAGGACGTGTATCTACATTCCTTGACATTTACATCAAGAGAGATATGGACAAGGGCATCCTCACAGAGCAGGAAGCACAGGAGCTCATCGACCATTTTACAATGAAGCTTCGTATGGTTAAATTTGCACGTATCCCTTCATACAACCAGTTATTCTCAGGTGATCCTGTATGGGCAACACTTGACGTGGCAGGAACAGGTGTGGACGGACGTTCAATGGTTACAAAGACAGACTTCCGTTTCCTTCCATACATTAGAGAACATGGGACCTGCACCGGAGCCAAACCTCACAGTATTCTACTCATCAAAGCTTCCTCAGACCTTCAAGGATTATGCAGCCCGCATCTCAATTGAGACAAGCTCAATCCAGTATGAGAATGATGACGCAATGAAGCCGGTATGGGGCGATGATTATGCAATCTGCTGCTGTGTATCTGCAACACAGACAGGTAAAGAGATGCAGTTCTTCGAGCACGTGCAAACCTTGCAAAATGTCTCCTCTACGCTATCAACGGTGGTGTTGATGAGAAATCAGGTGAGCAGGTAGGACCAAACTACGCACCTATCACAGCAGAGTACCTTGACTATGACGAGGTAATGGCAAAATACGACAAGATGATGGACTGGTTAGTAGACATCTATGTAAATACATTAAACCTTATCCAGTACATGCATGACAAATACTACTATGAGGCAGCAGAGCTTGCACTCATGGATACAGACTTAAAGAGAACATTCGCAACAGGAATCGCAGGATTCTCACACGTAATTGATTCTCTTTCAGCAATCAAATATGCAAAGGTTATATGGCTTCTTAAGACATTCATGGACAAGTTAAAGAAGCATCACACATACCGTGATTCAGAGCCTACAACATCAATCCTTACAATTACATCAAACGTAGTATACGGAAAAGCTACAGGAGCAATGCCTGACGGACGTAAAAGCAGGAGAGCCTCACAAAGAGAGCTTTCACCGGGAGCAAACCCATTTTTACAGATAGATTTTGTTACAGAACTTTTTCAGGCTTGCAAAGGAAAATGGCGTAAATACACGTGTCTTGATACATCTGGAAATCCATTTACTAGAAATGAACCTTTCTTTGGTAAGTTTAATGAGCTTATGAAATATACTGACCTTTTTATGCTGGACATAAAGCATATTGATGATGAGGAACATAAAAAACTTACAGGCCAGACAAACAAAAATATACTGGATATGGCGCAGTATTTATCTGACAATGGTAAAAAAAAAAAGTGGATACGCCATGTTCTTGTTCCGGGATTACAGATGATGAAAAGTATTTAAGACAGTTAAAAGAGTTTGTGGATACGCTTAAAACAGTAGACAGAGTGGAAGTCCTTCCGTACCACACTCTTGGTGTCTTTAAATGGAAAGAACTCGGACTCAAATATCAGCTGGAAGGTATACAGCCTCCTGATGCGGAGAGTATAGCAAAAGCAAAAGAAATACTTGCATCCAGACAGTAACCGGATGGCACCTTTTCCACAATAGAATGTGGGAAGCCAAAGCAAAATAATAGAATAACAGGGTGAAAATGAAAGTACCAAACATAATACATGAGGATAATGATATGATCGTCTGTTATAAACCATCGGGTATGGCGACACAGACCAGACGGATCGGGCAGCAGGATATGGGAGAGCTTCATAAGAAATTACAGGGCGGCTAAAAATGAGCCGCCTTATGTTGGCATAGTGCACAGGCTCGACCAGCCGGTAGAGGGTGTGATGGTAAACTCAATCCATATGTATTCCCAGGAAGCTTGTCATCTGCGATATAGGTATTTATCTGGCCGGAAAAATCAGAAAGCCCTGCCCGCTTTTTATGTTGTAGGTTTGTGTAATGCCCTTTGCATTATCGGCCATCAGAGTGCCGGTGCCGGACAGTACATAGTGGAATAGATAGTGGTTTCTTGTGGCAGGACCAAATGAGTGTCCCGGTTCGCACTGCTCGTGGCCGAACTGGTACATAAAAAATATGGCAAAAAAGAAAGATTTGTCAGGCTATGGCGGTTGTGCTGGCACTCGGAATGTGCACGACAGGACTGACCGGATGTGGAAATGAAAAGCGGGCGGACGGAAAAACTGAGATTGAGGTGGTTTCTTATAAGCCGGAGGCTGTTAAGGCTTTCGAAAAGATTGAGAAGCAATTTAATGAGACTCACGATGATATTCATCTGACTATCTCATCTCCGAATGAGGCTATGACTATTTTAAAGACACGCTTCATCCGTGAGATTATCCGGACATCATTGCAATAGGTGGAGATATCAATTATTCAAATTTCCTGGATGCAGATTTGTTTGAGGATATCTCAGATCTGGATGCAGTGGACACTGTAAAAGAGGCATATCTGGATATGGACAAGGAGCTTGAGTTCATTCCAAAGGATGGCACCTATGCACTTCCTTACGCCGCAAATGCAGCAGGAGTGCTTTACAACAAGGATATGTTTGCAGAGAAATGGCTGGAAGGTGCCTACAACCTGGAGTGAGTTTACAGCACTGTGCGATGAGATAAAGGAAAGCGGAACACTTCCTTTGTATCTGGGCTTTAAGGATACATGGACATGTCTGGCACCGTGGAATGCCCTTGCAGTAGGTCTTTGTGATTCAGACACCTGTAATCAGGTAAATATGGGAAATACGACATTTGAGGAGGCATATTCTCCGGTTGCCGACAAGATACGCACATTGCTTGATTATGCAGAGGACAATCCATATGCTTACAGCTACAACCATGTACACGATAGGAAGCTATGCTATTCCTCAGATTAAGTCGGTTAATCCTGATATGAATATCGGTTCATTTACTTTCCCGGCAAATGATAATGAGGCTGACAATGTGTTAAATTCAGGAATAGATTTACAGTTTTCAGTTATGAAGGCCTGCAAAAATAAGGAAGCAGCATACGAGGTGCTTGAATATCTGTACAGCGATGAGACAATTCAGACATATCTGGATGACCAGGGCGGAATTGCCTGCAAGGATGGAGATTTCGCAATACCGGATACACTGGAGGATATGCAGGAGTATATAAAGGACAACCGTATGTCGGATTATCAGGATCACCATTATCCAAGTGAGATGAGCGTGGATGCCATGATTCAGACATATCTGCTTGACACAGGTGACAATGCAAAGGAGAAGTTCTTAAAGAAATTTGATTCAGACTGGAAGCGTTACAACAGAGATCTGATTCGTGAAGTACAGGATTACCAGAAGGAACAGGAGGATGCAAAATGAAAAAGAAAATGTCAAATAGAGACAAGACATTCTGGGCAGTTGTGATACCTGTTGTGGTTTTATTTTTCGCATTTAACACACTGCCGATGATAAAGGGTGTGATTTACAGCTTTACAAACTACAAGGGCTATGGCTCATATGATTATGTCGGACTTAGAAACTATACAGACCTGTTTACTGACGCCAGAGTCGGAAAGAGCTATCTGTTTACCTTTAAATATGCGATTGCAGGAACCGTACTTGTAAATGTATTAAGCCTTGTAATCGCAGTTGCGCTAAACAGCAATATCCGCGGCAAGAGTGCATTAAGAGGTATTTATTTCGTACCGAATATCCTTGGCGGATTGGTTATTGGTTACATTTTCAGCTTTATTTTTACATATATTCTGCCGGTAGTAGGAAATACCTTAAACATCGGTTTCTTACAAAACAGTATTCTGGCGAGTGAAAAATATGCATGGATTGGTGTGCTGATTGTCGGGGTATGGCAGGCGGTTGCTATGAATACCATCATTTATATATCAGGATTGCAGACAGTGCCTGAGGATGTTTACGAAGCCAGCATGCTCGACGGAGCCGGCAAATGGAAGCAGTTCTGGAAGGTTACATTTCCACTCGTTATGCCGTTTGTTACAATCAATCTGGTGCTCAGTACAAAGAACTTCCTCATGGTATTTGACCAGATTATGTCATTGACAAAGGGCGGCCCGGCGCAGAGCACTGAGTCAATCTCATACCTGATTTACAGAAATGGTATGGATGGAGGACAGTTTGGCTTCCAGAGTGCAAACGCAGTAATTTTCTTTGTTGTAATTGTGGCTATTTCACTATTCCAGATGGGCGTTATGAATAAGAAGGAGGAGCAGTTATAATGAAAAAACAAAAAACAAACTGGGTACTTACCATCGTTTTAATATTGGGAACCTTAACCGTATTTTTCCCACTGTATATGGCTTATAATTGCCTTCAAGAAACCGAGTGAGATGACAAATGATGTCGCAGGAGCTCTTTCCTTCCCTTCAAAGTGGAGCTTTTCAAACTTCACAGAGGCTATGAAGGTGACTGATTTCTGGCATTCTCTCGGAAACAGCTTACTTATCACTATTGTGACCATTGTTCTCGCAATCCTTATTCATTCGATTGCAGGATATGTTATCGGACGAGGCATGGCAAGGAAAAAGAGCTTCCGTTTCATATATCTTTACATTGTAAGCGGTATGTTTGTGCCATTCTCAATTCTCATGATGCCTCTTGTAAAGCAGACTGCGCAGATGGGACTTGGAAACAGGGCAGGAGTTATCATTTTATATCTTGTATTTTATATGCCAATGAATGTATTATTATATAGTGGATACTTGAAAAATATCCCTATGGCACTTGAGGAGGCCGCAGATATCGATGGCGCAAGCACATGGACAACATACTGGAGAGTTGTATTTCCTATGATGAAGCTATGCATGCGACAGTAGCCATCCTGACAGCACTCGGTACCTGGAATGATGTCATGACACCGCTTGTCATCATGTCAGGAACAGGACAGAATACACTGCCACTGGCACAGCTGAATTTCCAGACACAGTTTGGAACCAACTACAATCTGGCATTTGCATCATATATTCTGGCTTTGATACCGATACTTATATTCTATATAATCTGCCAGAAGCAGATATTAAACGGTGTTGCAAACGGTGCAATCAAGGGATAATTTTTAAACACTATTTTAACAATGATATGGAGTGATTTTATGGCAATTATATTTAATCCAAACAAGAAAATTTTTACTTTACAGACCGCTCACACCACATATCAGATGCAGGTGGACAGACTAGGCTATCTGCTGCATCTGTACTACGGAGCAAAAAAAGCACATGTGATATGGACTATGTGCTGACATATGCTGACAGAGGCTTTTCAGGCAATCCATACGCAGCAGGAATGAACCGCACATATTCGCTTGATACACTGCCACAGGAGTATCCGACACTTGGCACAGGCGATTTCAGAAATATTGCGCTTGATATTAAAAACGAACAGGGCACTGAGAGTGTTGAGCTTCTTTATAAGAGTCATGAAATCAGAGACGGAAAATACGCTCTGAAAGGGACTTCCGGCAGTGTGGGCATCTGATGACGAAGCGCAGACTCTTGAAATAGTTCTTGGCGATGATATCGCAGGCGTTGAGGTGCATCTGCTTTATGGCGTGCTTGAGGCTTGTGATGTCATCACAAGAAGTGTGCTCATTAAAAATACAGGCAGTGGGAATATTACAATTGAAAAGGCTCATGCTGCCTGTCTGGATATGGTTTACGGAGATTATGATGTGATCAGATTCTACGGTAAGCATGCCATGGAGCGCAATCTTGAGCGCACACACTTAGGACACGGCACACTTTCATTCGGAAGCCGCAGAGGAACCTCGAGCCACCAGTACAATCCGGCAGTTATTCTCGCACAGCGAGATACTACAGAAAATGCAGGAGACTGCTATGGTATGCTTTTTGTATACAGTGGCAACTTCTCATGTGAGGCAGAGAAGGATCAGATTAACCAGACACGTCTTTTAATGGGGCTTTCCGATGAACTGTTTTCATATCCGCTTGCGGCAGGAGAGACCTTTACAGTGCCTGAGGTGATTATGTCATACTCGGCAGACGGTTTCTCACAGCTTTCACATCAGTACCACACCTGCATCAGTGAGCATGTGTGCAGGAGCAGATTTGCACATGAGGTAAGACCGGTGCTCATCAATAGCTGGGAGGCTGCTTACTTTGACTTTACCGGTGATACGATAGTAGACCTTGCAAAGGAGGCCGCATCACTGGGCATAGATATGGTGGTCATGGATGACGGCTGGTTTGGAAAGAGAGATGATGATAATTCATCACTCGGAGACTGGTTTGTGAATGAGAAAAAGCTTGGCGGAACGCTTTCTGAGCTCATCGACAGAGTGCATGCGCAGGGAGTGAAGTTTGGAATATGGATTGAGCCTGAGATGGTAAATGAGGACAGTAATCTGTATAGAGAGCATCCTGACTGGGCTATCCAGATTCCGGGAAAGCTTCCTGTACGCTCAAGAAACCAGCTTCTTTTAGACTTTTCGAGAAAAGAAGTCAGGGACAATATTTTCGATCAGATCTGCGCAGTGTTTGACCAGGGAAAAATCGACTACGTGAAGTGGGATATGAACAGAAGCATGGCTGATGTATATGCAGGAAATCTTGCATACGACTACGTGCTTGGAGTGTATGATTTTATGGAGCGTCTGGTGACAAGATATCCGGATATACTTCTTGAGGGCTGCAGCGGTGGCGGTGGACGATTTGATGCAGGCATGCTCTACTACAGTCCACAGATATGGTGCAGTGACAATACAGATGCCATAAACCGCACAAGAATACAGTATGGCACATCGTTCTTCTATCCGGTATCATCCATGGGAGCGCATGTATCGGCAGTGCCAAATCATCAGACAGGCAGAGTGACAAGCCTTAAAACAAGAGGCATCACAGCCATGGCAGGAACCTTTGGCTATGAGCTGAATCCGGCCCTTCTGTCGGATGAGGAAAAGGAAGAAATCAGAGAGCAGATCAAGACCTTTAAGAAGTATGAGATGCTTATAAATGAGGGCACCTACTGGCGCCTTACAAGCCCATTTGAGGATGAGGTGGCTGCGTGGATGTCTGTCTCAAGGGCAAAGGACAGGGCGCTTGTGAGCGTGGTTCGTCTGTATGCGGAGGCAAACGCGGCTGCTTGCTATGTGAAGCTTAAGGGCTTGGAGTCGGATGCAGTATATATTGAGGAAAATACCGGCAGGCAGTACACAGGTGCAGCACTGATGAATGCCGGAATACCGCTTCCGTTTGCCGTAAAGGAGTATGAGGCATATCAGTTTTCATTTATCAGGCTTGATGAGGCAAAGAAGCTGTATGATGAGATAAAGAAGGTGTGCGGCAATCTAAAATTAAGTGAGGCTGACACTGCAGATAGTTCTTCTGATAAACGTATTGTAATAAGCATCTACGGCGGCTCAGGCTCAGGAAAGACAACGATTGCAGCAGCCCTGCAGCAGTATTTTTTTTTGAGGATAATACAGCCTGCTATGTGCTGACTGGGGACAATTATCCACACCGTATCCCGATGAGAAACGACGAAGAACGCCTTAATGTGTATAACGAGTCCGGCGAGGATGGCTTACGTGGATATCTTGGAACACCTAAGGAGATTGACTTTGACAGGATTAACAAGGAGCTTTCAGAGTTTAAGGAAGGAAAAGATATAATTGAGATAAAGCATATGGGCCGCCAGGACGGTGATATCTCATATGATGAAACTGATTTTACAGGAATTAAAGGTGCTCATCCTGGAGTGGACCCACGGAGGAAGCGAATACCTTAAGGGTGTTGATATACCTGTATTTTTGGATAGTTCGCCTGAGGAGACTAAGGCGCGCCGCATTAAGAGAGGACGTGACGAAAACGCCGCAAGCCCTTTCATATGCCGCGTGGTAGAGTTGGAGCAGGAAAAGCTTGATTTACAGGGTAAAAATGCGCGTATAGTAGTTGGAAAGGATGGCAAAGTCTATGAACAATAAACCTATGCTTAATGCATATCCTGACAGTCTGGGCGGTAAGCTTTCCGATATCGCAGCGCTGCTCAAAAAAGAAGGAAATGCAGGACACATTTTCATCATTTTATATTCTGCCAAGCCTGTATCATTCGGATTTGGACCGCGGATTTTCGGTCGTGGACTACAATCTGAATGAGGAGCTTGCGACAATAGAGGATTTATCGCAATTGAAGGAGCTGGGGATTGACTTAAAGCTTGACTTTATTTTTAAATCATGCTTCAGCACAGTCACCACAGTTCAAGGATCTTGTGGAAAAGGGCGATGAGTCGGAGTACCGCGACTTTTTCATAGACTGGAACAAATTCTGGGAAGGTCATGGAGTCATGACGGACGAGGGTTACATACAGCCTGATGAGTCATGCTTAAAGCAGATGTTTTTCAGAAAGCCGGGGCTTCCGATTCTCATGGTTGAGTTTCCGGATGGACGAAGGGTGCCATACTGGAACACATTTTACCAGGAGGTGCATGGCAGAGAGTATCTGGGACAGATGGATTTAAATATAAAGTCCGAAAAGGTATGGGACTTTTATCGTGAAACACTTAAAAAAAAAATAGCATCCTACGGTGCGGCTATTGTGCGGCTTGATGCATTTGCCTATGCGCCTAAGGCACCGGGGAAAAAAATTTCCTGAATGATCCTGAGACTTGGGAATTTCTACAGCAGATCCATGAGCTTGCAGCTCCGCTTGGGCTGACGCTGCTGCCTGAAATACATGCGGCATATGAGGAGAAAATATACAAAACCCTTGCAGATAAGGGCTATGCCACATATGATTTCTTTTTACCGGGACTCATAATTGATGCGATTGAGAACAGGAGAGCAGATTACATTGCCAAATGGGCGCGTGAGGTTGTGGATGATAAAATCTCCACTGTCAATATGCTTGGCTGCCATGACGGCATACCTCTTCTGGATTTAAAGGGTCTGCTTCCGGAGGACGATATTCGCTCGCTTATAGATTTGATTGTATCTCGTGGCGGCATGGTCAAAAATCTTCACGGACAGAAGAATATATATTATCAGGTGAATGCCACATATTACAGTGCGCTTGGTGAGTCTGACAGCAAAATGCTTCTGGCCCGTGCTATTCAGATGTTCATGCCGGGCAAGCCGCAGGTATGGTATCTGGATCTCTGTGCAGGCAAAAATGACCATGAGGCAGTAAGACGCGCAGGAGAATCAGGACACAAGGAAATAAACAGAACAAACCTTAGCAATTCTGATATCGCAGAAGGCATGAAAAAGGAGGTTGTTCAAAAACAGCTTGAGCTGCTTCGCATGAGA
>VOFC01003694.1_pt1 | contig 26739 bp, 37 predicted proteins | sample 5384161 | NCBI WGS metagenome assembly VOFC01 (sample SAMN12384722, study PRJNA508395) | human gut metagenome | isolation source: healthy gut B | host: Homo sapiens | reverse complement strand
TTTCAGAATCCCGAAAGACGAAAAAAAATGGAGCAAATAGACAACCTAAAAGAGCTTATCAATCAAGGGGATGTGGACACAGCGATTAAGCAATTGGACCAACTTCTCCAGGACGATTCTGTCGAGAAAGATAAAGATATGCTCTACTATTTACGGGGAAATGCCTACCGGAAGAAAGGAGATTGGAAACGGGCGCTGGACAATTACCAGTATGCCATTGAGCTCAATCCGGAAAGTCCTGCCGTTCAGGCCAGGAAATGGTAATAGATATCCTCAACTTCTACCACAAGGATATGTTCAATCAATAAAGAGATGTATAATCAATAACCGTACTCAAAGATAACGTAATAAAATAAAGATTATGGCAAAAATCAAAGGAGCAATCGTAGTCGACACGGAGCGTTGCAAAGGATGCAACCTATGTGTAGTAGCGTGTCCGCTCGATGTAATCGCCCTCAATAAAAAGAGGTGAAACATGAAAGGCTATAACTATGCCTGGCAAGTAAAGGAAGATACCTGTAACGGATGTAGCTCGTGTGCAACGGTTTGTCCGGACGGATGTATTTCAGTGTATAAAGTAAAAGTAGAATAAAAGAAAAGAATATGGCAGAAGAAGTTGTATTAATGAAAGGAAACGAAGCCATCGCCCACGCAGCTATCCGTTGCGGTGCGGACGGTTACTTCGGTTATCCTATTACTCCCCAATCGGAAGTGTTGGAAACGCTTGCCGAACTGAAACCGTGGGAAACAACCGGCATGGTAGTTCTCCAGGCAGAAAGTGAAGTGGCAGCTATCAATATGGTATATGGAGGTGCAGGTAGTGGAAAGAAGGTAATGACCTCATCTTCAAGTCCGGGTGTGAGCTTGAAACAAGAAGGTATCTCTTATTTGGCCGGTGCCGAACTTCCTTGTCTGATTGTGAATGTAATGCGTGGCGGTCCCGGATTGGGGACCATCCAACCTAGCCAGGCAGATTATTTCCAGACAGTGAAAGGAGGCGGTCATGGAGACTACAGACTGATTGCTCTCGCTCCGGCATCCGTACAGGAAATGGCGGATTTCGTAGCATTAGGATTCGAACTTGCTTTCAAATACCGTAACCCGGCTATCATCCTCGCCGACGGTGTGATCGGTCAGATGATGGAAAAGGTTGTTCTTCCGGCGCAAAAGCCACGCCGTACGAAAGAAGAAATAATAGCACAATGCCCATGGGCTGCTACCGGAAAAGCTAAAGACCGCAAGCCGAACATTATCACTTCTCTGGAACTGAAACCGGAAGCTATGGAAATCAACAACCTCCGTTTTCAAGCTAAATATCGTGAAATTGAAGAAAATGAAGTACGCTTCGAAGAGATAAACTGCGAAGATGCAGAGTATTTGATTATTGCTTTCGGTTCAATGGCACGTATTGGCCAGAAAGCCATGGAGCTAGCTCGTGAAAAAGGTATTAAAGTAGGTATCCTTCGCCCGATTACACTGTGGCCGTTCCCAACCAAAAGCGATTGCTGCTTACGCTGATAAAGTAAAGGGTATGCTTGTTACGGAACTAAATGCCGGACAAATGATTGAAGATGTCCGTCTCGCTGTTAATGGTAAAGTAAAAGTAGAACATTTCGGACGTCTCGGCGGTATTGTTCCCGACCCGGACGAGATTGTAACTGCTCTGGAAAGAAAAAATAATCAAATAACGAAACGATGAATCCTGATAAAATAAGAAACGTACTGAACATCCTTTTTATGATATTGGCTGTTGCAGCCATCATCACCTACTTTGTAGCAAAAGAAGATTTTAAAATGTTTATCTACGTATGCGGCGCGGCAATCTTTGTCAAGCTGATGGAGTTTTTTATACGGTTCACCAACAGATAAGGAGATGAAGTTATGACTAAAGAAGAAATAATCAAACCCGAGAATCTGGTTTACAAAAACCGACTCTGATGAACGATAACGCCATGCACTACTGCCCGGGTTGCAGTCACGGTGTGGTACACAAGCTCATAGCCGAAGTGATAGAGGAAATGGGTATGGAAGATAAAACTGTGGGAATCTCTCCGGTGGGATGTGCAGTGTTTGCCTACAACTATCTCGACATAGACTGGCAGGAAGCCGCTCACGGACGTGCTCCTGCAGTAGCTACGGCTGTCAAACGCCTGTGGCCGGACCGCCTTGTTTTCACATACCAGGGTGACGGTGACTTGGCTTGTATCGGTACAGCCGAAACAATCCACGCTTTGAACCGTGGTGAGAATATCACGATTATCTTTATCAATAATGCGATCTACGGTATGACAGGCGGCCAGATGGCTCCGACTACACTAGTAGGCATGAAGAGTTCGACTTGTCCTTACGGACGTGACATTGAGCTCCATGGTTATCCGCTGAAAATTACTGAGATTGCAGCCCAACTGGAAGGAACTGCTTATGTTACGCGTCAGTCGGTACAATCAGTGCCCGCGATTCGCAAAGCCGAAGAAAGCGATACGTAAAGGCATTCGAGAACTTCAATGAGCGGTAAAGGATCTAACTTAGTGGAAATCGTTTCTACTTGTAGCTCAGGCTGGAAGATGACTCCGGAGAAGGCGAACAAATGGATGGAAGAACACATGCTCCCGTTCTATCCGCTGGGGTGATTTAAAAGATAAAGAATAACGCTAAAAGTCAACAGAACAATGAAAGAAGAAATTATAATAGCAGGTTTCGGTGGACAAGGGGTTTTGTCAATGGGTAAGATCCTGGCTTATTCCGGATCTGATGGAAGGAAAAGAAGTGAGCTGGATGCCGGCTTACGGTCCTGAACAACGAGGAGGAACAGCCAACGTTACAGTTATTGTAAGCGATGACAAAATATCCTCACCGATTCTTAGTAAATACGACGCTGCCATCATTCTGAATCAGCCTTCACTCGAAAAGTTTGAAAATAAAGTGAAGCCGGGCGGTATCCTGATCTATGACGGTTACGGGATTATCAACCCTCCTACCCGTAAGGATATTAAAGTATATCGCATCGACGCAATGGATGCTGCCAACGAGATGAATAATGCGAAAGCCTTCAATATGATCGTACTTGGCGGATTACTGCAGCTTCGTCCTATCGTAACGCTGGAGAATGTAATCAAAGGACTTGAAGAAAACCCTGCCGGAACGCCACCATCACTTGATTCCTATGAACGAAGAAGCGATCAAGAAAGGAATGGAATTAATCCGCGAAGTTTAATTAATTAATAATTTAAATGGATAATTGATAATTATTAGCTACGTATAGTACGTATGCAACATAATTTTCAATTATCCATTATCATTAAATCAATTAAAGTAAGTATCTTTGCCTCCAATTATGAGACGAATCTTACTATTATATATATTCTTCTCCGTTATAGGGCTGACGACTGTTCACGCACAGTTCGATAATGGTCGTCAAAGATAGACGAAAACGGATATGACCAATACGGAAATCAGGTAGACCCTGCAATGATTCCGGACAGATTGGATAGTGCAAACGTTGAAGTAAAGGGGATTGCCACCAACCTTGTATATGTGGCGCATTAATAATCAACTGGGTGACCGGACAATGATTCCTGCCGACACAACTTATCATCACTTCCAGAACACGAATCTCACAGAAGGACTTACCGGACATTACAATTATCTCGCCAATATGGGGTTCGCCCCGTATGTCACGCATCTTCTTTGAACGCCGTGATCCGGAGCCGACTATCTTCATGGAACCTTTCTCCAGTTTCTTTGTCCGTCCTACAGAATTTAATTTTACGAACAGTAACGTTCCCTATACCAATCTGACGTATCATAAAGCCGGTAATAAGGTAAACGGAGAAGAACGCTTTAAGTCCTACTTCTCTGTAAACGTAAACAAGAAGTTGGCCTTCGGTTTCAACATTGATTATTTATACGGACGGGGATACTACAACAACCAGAATACGGCATACTTCAACGCTGCAATTTTCGGTAGTTATATTGGCGACCGCTATCAGATGCAGGCTATATACAGCAACAATTACCTGAAGACAAATGAAAACGGAGGTATTGAGGACGACCGCTATATCACTGCACCGGAAGAATGGCGCAAGGTCAAAGAGAATATGAATCAACCAATATCCCGACCGTACTAAGTGACAACAACCAACCGTAATCATGACTTTTATGTATTCCTGACTCAACGTTACAATCTAGGATTCAAACGTGACATTCCGCAGGCGGAAAACGACACGACTCCCGCCAAACAGGAGTTTGTACCGGTGACGAGTTTTATACACACCATTCAGGTAGAGCGGGCACGTCATAGCTTCAACTCTGATGATGACATGCGTGAAAAGAAACTATTATCAAAACACCTATTTTGGAACCGGATAATCCGATTGCCAGAGACAGTACTGTCTATATCGGTATCAAGAATACCATAGGTATTGCTCTACTCGAAGGATTCAATAAATATGCCAAAGCGGGTCTGACAGCATTCGCTTCCTATAAAATCAGCAAGTATACTCTTATGAATATGGAGGGTAATCCGTTGCCCGACAAATACAATGAAAACGAGATATTCGTCGGAGGAGAGTTATCAAACGGGAAGGAAATATACTTCACTATCACGCAATCGGTGAAGTGGGACTTGCAGGAAAAAGCAATCGGACAGTTCAATGTGAAAGGAGATATTGACCTGAACTTCCCGTTATGGAAAGACACCGTGAGCCTTATAGCCCGTGGTGAAGTCAGCAATAAGCTTGCTCCTTTCTATATGCGCCATTATCATTCCAAACACTTCATGTGGGACAATGATATGGACAAGGAATTCCGTACCCGTATTGAAGGGGAATTGAGCATTGCACGTTGGAGGACACGCCTGAAAGCAGGAGTTGAAAATATCAAGAACTATACTTACTTCAACAAGGAAGGAAAACCGGAACAGAACAGCGGAAGTATACAGGTATTATCTGCTAGCCTTAATCAGGACTTCAAGCTAGGAATCTTCCATCTGGACAATGAGGTGACTTGGCAAAAGTCCAGTGACCAGACCGTACTTCCTTTACCTGATCTATCGCTATATCACAACTTCTATATGCAGTTCAAGCTGGCGAAGAAAGTACTTAGTGTACAATTAGGGTGCTGATGTGCGTTATTTCAGCAAATATGATGCTCCTGCTTATATGCCTGCCATTACAGCATTTCCATTTGCAACCGACAGACGATCAGGTACAGATAGGAGGTTATCCGATCGTGAATGTATACGCAAACTTACATCTGAAGCGTACACGTTTCTATGTAATGATGTATCACGTGAACCAAGGTAATAAGCAACCCTGAATTATTTCTTGGCACCTCATTACCCCATTAACCCGCGTGTGCTGAAATTCGGTCTTTCATGGAATTTCTATGATTAACAAAAACTATACGACTTATGGTATCACGCCCCAAATTGAGACTGTCCCGATATTTAGTGCCAGTGATTATTATATTGGCATTTATCTTCATCTATCCGATATTGCGGTAATACAAGAAAAGACCCGTCAGGGCATCCGCGTGATTATGCCGCCATTGCCAAAGAAGGAATACTACGTGTAGCTACTGAATACAACTCGATCAGTTTCTACGTGGACGGTGATACCGTTTCCGGTTTCCATTACGAACTGATACAGGCTTTTGCCTATGACAAGATTAAAGACCGAAATAACACCCCTGATGAGCTTCGACGAACGGCTGAGACGATTAAGCGACGGACGCTACGACGTAATAGCTTGCGGCATATTAGCGACTAGCAAATTAAAAGACTCCCTGCTTCTCACCTCTCCCATTGTCGCTCAACAAGCAAGTCCTCGTTCAACGCAAAGAGAATGGAGAGAATGACTCACTCTATATCCGCACCCAACTGGATTTGGCCAGGACGAACACTTCACGTCGTAAAAAGGCTCCCCCTCTATCCTGCGTATTCAGAATCTGGGAAATGAAATCGGAGATACCATTTATATCAAAGAAATAGATAAATACGGTTCCGAACAATTGATATCAATGGTAGCTCATGGAGATATCGACTATGCCGTTTGCGACGAAAGTATCGCACTGGCAGGCAGCAGATTCGTTGCCGCAAATAGATATTAATACAGCAATCAGTTTTACTCAGTTCTACTCATGGGCAGTCAGCAAGCAATCACCCGCATTGCTCGATAGTTTGAATACATGGCTGGATAAATTCCAAAAAGAAGAAAGATATCAAAAGATTTATAAAAAATACTATGATAAAGAATAACCTTATTGTTACTTTACACATTAAAAGAAAAAACAACTACCTATTTTTTTTACCTATTTTTTCTTCATCTTTCTATTGTCTTCCGGTAACTCCCGTTTATATGCAGAAGAAAACCGGGCATTCAACTTTTCAACTCTTAATCTGAACAACGGATTATCCCAGTTGTCCGTGCTCGACATTTGCCAGGATGACAAAGGATATATATGGTTTGCCACCCGCAACGGCCTCAACAAATATGACGGTACACATTTCACCATCTACAAACACAGCAACCGGGATAACAATTCCTTGTCAGACAATCATATCACCAAACTACTTCCGGACAACGTACGCGGAGGGCTTAGGGTGGGTACCAATAACGGACTGAACTATCTTGATCCGAAAACAAACCTCATCACCAACTACCAACTGGCAGATTATCCGGAGCTTCCCCAGCAATAGCATACTTTCTCTCTGTCTGGACAAATCCGGTAAGCTATGGGTAGGAACACGCCTCGGACTCTGCTTTTGGCAACCGGAAAACAAGACATTCAAGCTGGTAACATTGGACGGGCAACTGGACAAAGAATCTATTACTTCTTTATATATTGATAAACAGGAACGAATCTATAGGTACACACTTTGATAAAGGTCTATTGATTTGTGACAAGAACCTGAATGTCACCCAAAAGCTAACTAAAGAAAGCACTCCGGCTCTCTCCGATAACGCCATCAGTTGCATATTCGAAGACTCTCATCAGCAAATATGGATAGGCACGGATATGAAGGGGCTGAATAAATGGAATCCGGATAAACAGACAGTCTCTGCCTTCTTCGAACACAACAGCGGATTGACAGATAATTATATCCGTTGTCTTCAGGAACAAAACCAACAACTGATTATCGGAACATTCGACGGTTTGAGTATTCTCAATCTGACGGATGACTCTATTACCAAATACAACAAGTTCGAAGCAAACCGGAATAATTTAAGCCATTTCTCGTCCGCAGTTTATGCGTAGACCGTGCCGGAACATTATGGGTAGGCACCTACTCCGGTGGAGTCAATTACTACAATCCGCTCAACAACCGTTTCGTATTCTATCACCCTTTGGGGAACAGCGAACAGAAGCTATATAACATTTTCGGACCGATGGTATATAGTACAGGTTCTCTTTGGATCGCAACAGAAGGAGGAGGATTGCTACAATTCAACCCGGCTACAAAGAATACACCAATTACCTACTGGAAGAACGTCCTGTTGGTATGCACAACAAGAATATCATCAAGTCATTGATGATAGAAAGAGAATCCATCTGGTGCGGCACAAACAATGGAGGGTTATACCGTTTCCATATTCCGACTAAACGCTTCTCGCTTATTCACCAGTTTAATGAAAAGAACCTGGGTATTTATAGCATCTATTGGGACTCGAATGAAGACATTTGGCTAGGGACTACTTCACGTCAGGGACTAGTCAGAATTACCAAAGATAAAAAAAATAACGCGCAAGTTCCCCATCGGAGAGAAAGGGGAAACAATCAGTTTCTCCAGCATCCGGGCATTTTTGCCTCTGCGCAAGAATGTATATCTGATCGGAACACGTTCATTCGGGCTCTATGAGTACGACGTAGAAAAAAAAGACCCTCATACAATATTCGACAGAGGAGAAAAGATCCATCCGTCAACTGGAAAATAACTACGTAACCAGTATTCTAAGAAAGAAGAACGGAAAATATGGATCAGCACTTTTGGAGCAGGTATTTACCAATATCAGGAAGGTAAAGGGATCGTGCGTCATATCGGTACGGAGGAAGGACTGACTAACGAAGAGGTCTATACTTTAATAGAATACAACCAGAATATATGGGCAAGTATTGATAATGGCATTGCCGAAATCAACACTAAAACGGGACAAGTGCACGTTTATGACTGCTTCGCCGGCCCAGCTTGAAACGTTAGAATTTACTCCGCAAGGAGGCATTTGCCTCCCTAATGGAGAAGTTTATTTCAGCGGCAGTAATGGATTCCTGTCCTTTGCTCCCCGCTCGTTGATAAAAAACAATATGATGCCGCCGGTAGTACTCACCCAGTTGACCGTTAACAACAAAGTGATCCAACCGGGCGATCAGAGTCATTTGCTGGATGCCAATCCCGACGACACAGAAACCATCACTCTGGCATACAATCAAAATAACTTCTCCATTGCATACTGTGCGCTCAATTACATTCTTCACGAACAGAACCAGTATGCTTATAAATTAGTGGGACACGATGAAGACTGGAATCATGTGGGAACCCGTAAAGAAGCCTATTATACCAATATCGCTCCCGGCAAATACATCTTTCATGTCATTGCCTCCAACAACGACGATGTATGGAACACCCAGGGAAAAAACGCTGGAAATCATCATTCTTTCTCCCTGGTGGAAAACCCCATGGGCTTATATGATCTATGCATTATTATTTATAGGAATCACCTACACCATCGGTTATTACATGTACAGCAAACATAAGCTGGAACTCAACCTGCGGATGCGCCAAATGGAAAAAGCAACGGATGGAAGAGTTTCACCAAACCAAAATCCGGCTTTTTACCAACTTCTCACATGAATTGCGTACTCCGTTGACTCTAATCATCAGTCCTATTGACGAACTGGTGCGCCAGGCAGAAGTCCCGCATTTTATCAAAACTAAACTAGACTTAGTTTTGAAGAATGCCCGTCGTTTGCTCTTACTGGTCAATCAATTGATGGATTTACAAAAGAACCAAAGCGGCAGCCTCACTAAGTTTAACCCATACGGATTTGAATGCATTCCTGCTTGAAATCTATTATACTTTCAAGCAAATAGCGGAAAGCAAGCAAATCACGTTCTTGTATGAAGCTCCGGAAGGAGAAATCCCGGCATGTTTTGACCAGAGTTTATTGGAAAAAGCAGTATTCAACCTACTTTCGAATGCGTTTAAATTCACGCCTCCGGGAGAAACTGTTACCCTGCGATTCATTGCAGCACTCAATAAAGAGAGCCTTCAACAACGGTTCGGGAAAAAATATATCCACCGATCCGACTTTCGTCCTCTCCGACGATAGCAATAACTACTTCGTTATTCAGGTAGCCGACACGGGAAAAGGAATTCCGGAAACTGCCCGTACACATATTTTCGATCCGTTCTATCAAGTCAGCGCTCCTCAAACAGCCAATGATAATGTAAACGGAACAGGTATCGGGCTAAGTCTGACCCAATCCGTCGTACATTTTGCATCAAGGTGCAATCAGCGTCGATTCCAACCGGCCGAAAGGAAGTATATTCACCATTATACTTCCGAATAACGAGTAACCAGAATCAATGGAAGAAAACGTGATAAACAATCTATCCGAAAACGAACGGGAAGAGCAAGAGGTTGTCAGCCAGTCAGAGGAGTCCGCCGAAGAACTTCCTTACCTGACAGGCAAAACAATCCTGCTTGTAGAAGACAATGAGGATATACGCAGTTATGTGAAAGAACATCTGCAGCGTCATTATCGGGTACTCGAGGCCGGAAACGGCGAAGAAGCCTTCCAGATTGTATTGAAAGAATTTCCCGATTTAGTGGTTACGGATATAATGATGCCGGGAGTAGACGGACTGGAACTCTGCGCAATGATTAAGAATGATTTGCAGACTGGCCATATTCCGGTCATCCTGCTCACAGCCCGTACAATGGTGATGCACGTCAAAGAAGGGTTCCTTTCAGGAGCAGACGATTATGTAGTGAAACCTTTCAATATAGATGTGTTGCTGGTACGAATCTATAATCTGTTGTTACAGCGGGAAAAATTAAAAATCCATGTACGGGAAAAAACTTCTCACTGCAATCAATGGGTATCGAAACGACCTCTGCCGATGATAAATTCATGCAGAAGTTATTCGAGATCATCCAAGATCATTTGGATAATCCGGACTTAAAAGTGGATATGATATGTGATGAAATGGGATTCAGCCGGAGTAATTTCTACCGCAAGCTCAAGGCGGTAACAGATTTATCCCTGAACGACCTGATTCGCCATAAACGTCTGGAGGTAGCTGCGCAACTACTTAAAAAGGCGGACATGAATGTGACGGAAGTTTCAATCGCTACCGGTTTCAGTACCCTTGCTTATTTTACCAAATGTTTCAAATCAGCCTACGGAGTTTCGCCTACCGAATACGTAAAAGGACAACCGGAAGAGTAGTTCTAAATTGGTTTTATAAATGGGAATTTTCAGGTACGGATTACACCGTTTTCTGAAATATGATTGCACAAAGCAACAGCGTAATCCGTGTAATCCGTGCCTAAATTAAAATGATCCTTTTAATTATGATGCAGTACTTATCACATAGTTTGCAAAATCATCCCAGATTATAAAAAACGTCCCAAGAGCGATATAGAAGCGATTGTCCCAATGAAGTTGGGATGATTTTGCAAATTTACGGCACAGCTGGACAAGCCCTTTTTATTCCGTTTCCATACATTTGCAACATCGACTTAGAAATAATAATATGGAAACAAATATGAAACATTATCTTTTAGCACTTAGCATCGGGACAGCATTTTTAGTTGGCTGTCAGTCTCCCCAAAAGCAAAACCTGATTGATTCTAATTTTGCATTTGCCGAGCAACAACTCAAATATGCTTTTCCTAAAATAGATGAAGCACGCGCCAACGAATCACAGGAAAGCAAAGAAAAAAGAATTGCCAAACAATGGGGCGAACTGACTAATCCTCGTAATACAGAACCGGATGGTTCTCTGCGTCTCGTCCCTTCCAAAGACTGGACCAGCGGATTCTTTCCCGGTGAACTCTGGTATGTATATGAATATACACACGATCCTTTCTGAAAGAGAAAAGCAGAGAAGCATACAGAAATGCTGGAACGCGAAAAGAAGAACGGCACTACCCACGACATGGGATTCAAGATGTATTGCAGCTACGGCAATGGCTATCGCCTGACCGGTAATCCCACCTATAAAAGATATACTGATCGAATCAGCACGTACGCTCATTACCCGCTACAAGCCGAACGTAGGTTGCCTTCGTTCCTGGGATCACCATGCCGACCAATGGGAATGTCCCGTTATCATCGACAACATGCTGAATTTGGAATTACTATTCTGGGCTTCCCGCGAAACGAATGACTCCACCTTTTATAATATAGCAGTCAACCACGCACGTACGACCATGAAAAATCACTTCCGTGACGATTACAGTACGTACCACGTCGTAAACTATGATACAATCACCGGCAACCCCATCTGCAAGGTAACCCATCAGGGATACGCCGACTCATCGGCATGGGCACGCGGACAGGCATGGGCGCTGTATGGCTACACGATGTGTTACCGCGAAACCGGACTCCCTGAATTCCTGGAACAAGCGAAGCATATCGAAAGATATATCTTCACCCACCCCAACCTGCCGGAAGACCTGATACCTTACTGGGATTTCAACGCTCCGGAAATTCCTAACGAACCGCGGGATGCGTCCGCAGCCACCATCGCTTCCGCACTCTATGAACTAAGTACCTACGTACCAGAATATAAAGCCCTTTACAAAGAAGAAGCCGACCGGATTTTAGAGAACCTCACTGCCCACTCCACTACCGTGCGAAACCAAACGGCGACAACGGTTTTCTACTTCTCCACAGTACCGGCTCCAAACCTCACAACAGCGAAATTGATGCCTATCGTATATGCCGACTATTATTTCCTCGAAGCATTGATACGGAAAAACAAACTGGAAAAAAGAACAGAAACTATAACGATCATCATCTATAAGAACCATGAAAAAAGCTACTTATCTATATACTGACAGCCTTTACCGTACTTACCCTTCCGGCAAGTGCCAAGATTCCCGCCAGCCAACGAATCCGGCTGACCGACCAATGGGAATATCTCAAAGGTGATCTCGGAAGTATTTGGGAAGCCGTACGTGCAGTCGCCCCCGGTTCTTCGGAAGCTGTACCCATTTGGCAGCCAGTTACCCTGCCCCACTGTTTCAACGCGGAAGATGCCGTAGACCCGGACGTAAACTATTACCAGGGTCCCGGATGGTATCGCACCCTGCTCGATATTCAGAACCCGGCCGCCAACGGCCGCACGATCCTCGAATTTGAAGGAGCCGGACAGAAAACAGAAGTATATATCTACACCCGTAAAGTCGGCAGCCACGTAGGAGGTTACGATGAATGGAGCGTAGACATCACAGAAGCAATCCGTAAAGCATTAGCCGATCCCGATTGCCGCAAGCGGTTCAACGGCAAAAGTACCTTTGTCCATCCGTTGCGACAATTCAAGAGATACAGAAATGATTCCTTCGGATTTATCAGACTTCAACGTATACGGAGGACTTTACCGCTACGTAAACCTGATTTATCAGCCCGCCCTTTCTTTTTGCAAGTTTTAAACTGGAAACCCCGGTGCAGAAGGACTTGAAGAGCGCAACACTGAAAGTGCAAGCCAACTTCTACAATCCGAATGACACTCGCCAAGCTACGGTTCGCTTCACTCTGAAAGATCCGAACGGAAAGAAAGTGACCGAACAAACCGCCACAGACATTCTACCATTGGGAGAAGTACACCTGTTTGACATCGCTATCAAGAATCCGATGCTTTGGAGTCCTGACCAGCCACAGCTATACACTTGTGAGTTTACCCTCCAAACAGCCGAAGGCGAACAGACAGTAACAGAACAAGTAGGTTTCCGCCACTTCGAATTTGTAGACTACGGTCCTTTCAAGCTAAACGGAAAACGCTTGTTATTAAAAAGGTACTCACCGCCACGAAGACCATGCAGGTGTAGGAGCCGCCATGACAGAAGAGCAAATGGTGACGGAAATGAAACTCATGAAAGAAATGGGTGTCAACTTCATCCGCCTGGGACATTACCAGCAATCAAACATCATCCTTCGCCTGTGTGACGAATTAGGTATCCTCGTGTGGGAAGAAATCCCCTGGTGCCGTGGCGGATTGGGTGGAGAAACTTATAAAATACAAGCCCGCCGGATGCTAACCAACATGATTACCCAACATCACAACCACCCTTCCGTTATTCTGTGGGGATTGGGTAATGAAAACGACTGGCCGAATGATTTCCCTACTTTCGAACAATCGCAGATACGTGCCTTTATGAAAGAGCTGAACGACCTGGCACACCGCCTGGACCCGTCACGCGTCACTTCCATCCGCCGCTGTGACTTCTGCAAAGATATTGTCGATGTATACTCTCCTTCCATCTGGGCAGGCTGGTATCGTGGCAAGTTTACCGACTACAAAAGCGTATCGGAAAAAGAAATGAAACAAGTGAAACACTTCCTACATGTAGAATGGGGAGGTGACTCTCACGCCAGACGCCACGCAGAAGATCCTTTCAAATCATTAGGTGGAATCCCTGCCGGAGTTGGTGCCGACGAACGGGCGGGAGATTTCTCTCTCTCGTGGGAGGAGATGCCCGTGCTTCCAGAGACGGAGACTGGTCGGAATCATACATCGTGAAACTGGTGGACTGGCATTTGAAAGAACAAGAAACCATGACTTGGCTTACGGGAACTGCCTACTGGCCTTTCAAAGATTTCTCCACTCCCCTACGACCGGAGAATCCTGTTCCCTACGTCAATCAAAAAGGAGTTATCGAACGGGATTTCGCCAAGAAAGAAGTGTTCTATGTGTTCCAGTCTTATTGGACGCAGAAGCCAATGATACACATTTACGGTCATACCTGGCCGACACGTTGGGGAGCAGCAAACGAACCGAAAAGAAATATTGGTTTACTCCAACTGTCCGGCAGTAGAACTGTTTGTGAACGGAGTCAGTCAAGGTATTAAGCAACGCAACAGTCAAGACTTTCCCGCAGCCGGACTGCATTGGAAATGTGTGTTGCGCGAAGGAGAGAACCAACTGAAAGCTGTTGCGGTAAAAAGCAAAGAAGCGATTTCCGACGAAATCACAGTTGCCTACCAAACCGCTCAATGGGGAGAACCGAAACAACTGAAATTGACAAGTTATCCTGACGGAGAAAATATCATCCGTGTAGAAGCCCAGCTGACAGACGACAAAGGAATTCCCTGCCTGGATGCAGCCAACCTAATTTCGTTTGAAGCTGCCGGAGACGGAGAACTTATCCAAAACCTGGGAACTTCAACCGGCTCACGCAAGGTACAGGCTTACAATGGAAAAGCCATGATACGGGTCAAAGTGACTGATACCTGTTACCTATCCGTTCAATCGGATGGAATCAAGACCGCTTATACTCAATTGAAAGCACAATGAGAAAACAGAACGTTTCAATAGGATTATTTATACTGCTCTTCAGCTTCACCACGGTGATGGCCGGGGAAAATGTGAAAGGTCAAGTACGCCAACTCCTGCAGACTGAAACCCTGAAACGGGCGGACGCTGCATTGGAGTCCGTACCGATGACCGTCACAGCCACCCGTGCCGAAAGAAGCGCAGGAGGTATTCACGACTTCTATTCCGAAGGTGACTACTGGTGGGAGAATCCGCAAAACCCGGCCGGTCCGTTTATCCGCCGTGACGGAGAAACCAATCCGGATAATTTCACCGCCCACCGTCATGCCATGATACGCTTCAGCCAGTTAGTCGGAGATCTGACTTCCGCCTGGATACTGACAGGAGACAAGAAATACACCGATGCTGCCATGCGCCATATCCGTGCCTGGTTTATCGATCAGAAAACGATGATGAATCCGAACTTGCTGTATGCAAAGCCATCAAAGGCATTGCAACCGGACGCGGGATAGGCATTATCGATACCATCCATCTGATTGAAGTGGCGCAGTCACTCCGCCTGATGGAGGCGCAGGGAATCATCGAAGACAAAGAACTGCAAACCATCCGCTTGTGGTTCTCCGATTACCTGACCTGGTTATCTACGCATCGTTACGGTATCAACGAGATGGAAGCCAAGAACAACCACGGTACTTGCTGGACTATGCAAGTGGCAGCATTTGCCTCGTTCACGCAAAATGAAGAAATGCTCCGTTTCTGCCGCGAGCGTTACCGGAGCGTGTTATTACCGAACCAAATGGCTGCCGACGGCAGTTTCCCTTTGGAGTTGGAACGCACCAAGCCGTATGGTTATTCTCTTTTCAACCTCGACGCAATGACTACCCTCTGCCATTTGCTGACAACTCCCGAAGAGAATTTATGGGACTATACCACCACAGACGGACGGAACATTGAAAAAGGAATCTCCTGGCTGTTTCCCTTCGTCAAAGACAAAGGTTCGTGGCAACGTCAACCGGACATTATGTTTTTGGGAAGAATGGCCGGTGGCACACCCGTTCTTACTATTCGGTAGTCTTCATCATTACCGGAAAGAGTATTTTCAGACATGGAAACAGTTGGAACATTTCCCCACCAACGAGGAAGTGATACGCAACCTTCCCATCCGTCATCCTTTATTATGGTTAAACTAATTTGCTAAAAAAATAGAATCATTATGAGAAACCTGTTATTGAGTGCTTTTTGCACTGGTTTGCCTGCTTCAATGAACGCACAAACCGTCAACACCCGCATCTATCCTGCTGAAAAGCTGGCTAAAGTGAAGGCTAAAGCCGATACTCCTACATACGCCCCGGCTATCAAAACGTTAATGAAAGAGGCCGACAAAGCTATGAACCTGACTCCTCCTTCGGTGATGGATAAAAGTATGACAGCCTCCAGCGGAGACAAACACGATTACATGAGTATGGGACCTTACTGGTGGCCCGATCCTTCCAAACCGGACGGCTTGCCTTATATCCGCAAAGACGGGCTACGCAATCCCGAACTGTCCAAGTTAGACCGTGACCGGTTGGGAAAAACATGGCAAAAGCCGTTACCACACTGGGAATTGCTTACTATTTCTCGGGCAACGAGCAATATGCGAAGAAAAGCAACCGACTTTCTGAAAGTATGGTTCCTGGACGCCAAAACAAAATGAATCCGAACCTGAATTACGGTCAGACCATTCCCCGGCCGCAGAGATGGCCTGGGGCGCGGAACAGGTATGATTGATACCTGCTTCGTAGAAATGCTGGATGCGCTTACCCTGCTGGATAGTTCGAAAGCCATGACACCTGCCATCAAAAAAGAGAATGAAAGAATGGTTCACGCAGTTTGTAGAGTGGATACAGACAAGCCCTGTCGCCGCCGAAGAAAATGCCGCCAAGAACAATCATGGGCTGGCTTATGACGTGCAACTGACAGCGTACGCCCTGTATATCGGCAACAAAAGAATTGGCAATTCAGATTCTAAAAAGAATTCCCGGCAAAGCGTCTGTTTTCTCAAATTGAACCGGACGGCAAACAACCGCTGGAACTGGAACGCACAACTGCTTTCGGTTATACCCTCTTCAACCTAACGCACATGCTGGATATGTCTTTCATTGGCGCAACGGAAGGTATAGATATCTATAACGCCGCCAGCGAAGACGGACGTTCCATCACTGCCGCACTGAAATTTACCATTCCCTATATCGGCAAGCCGCAGAGCGAATGGCCTTACCAGCAAATCAAAGAATGGGACAAGAAACAAGATGAAGCCTGCTGGGTGCTCCGCAAAGCCTCTTTCTTCGACCCGAAAGCCGGATATGAAGCGATCGGTGCCAAATATCGCACCACTTCTGCTTCCAGCCGTCTGAATTTAATGTATAGTTTAGAATAATCCTTTATTTAAATCCTAATATCATGAGGAACAAATCGTTTTATTACCCTTTTTAATGATAGCAATGTTGCTATTGTTATGTACCCCGTTCGTAACGGTTGTCTACGCGCGCAATCATTTACTGTCACCGGTACAGTCGCCGATAGTCAAGGCGGTGTTCCCGGAGTAAATGTGAAGGTGAAAGGAAGTACCACCGGTACTATCACCGATATGGACGGCAAATTTACATTGAATGTCCCCTCTTCCAAATCTGTCCTTGTCATCTCCTACATCGGATATACGACGCAGGAAATACCCGTCAATAATCAAAAGATACTGAATATCAACTTAAAAGAAGATACGAAAGTGTTGGATGAAGTAGTGGTGGTAGGTTATGGCGTGCAGAAGAAATCCCACCTGACCGGGTCCGTATCCAAGATGGACGTCAACAACCTGACAGATATTCCCGTGACACAAAGTAGACCAACTACTGCAAGGAAAGATTGCCGGTGCTAATATTCAGAACTCCACTTCCGAGGCCGGAGCTGCTCCGCAAATCCGTGTACGTGGTATGGGTTCTATCAGTGCCGACAGTTCTCCGCTGATTGTCATCGACGGTTACCCTGTTCCCGAAGGACTCTCTACACTCGATATGGCGGATATTGCTTCTATCGAAGTATTGAAAGATGCCGCTTCCGCCGCTATCTACGGTTCACGTGCAGCGAATGGCGTCATTTTGGTAACGACCAAAGAAGGAAATGCCAGCAAAGCGAAATACAGTGTGAAAGCCTCTACCGGATTAAAGTGGGCGTATAAACTGCATCCGATCATGAGTTCGAAAGACTATTATAACATGATGGGCTATGAAGCCGCCTTGCAAAAACAAATCCATAGCAGCCAACGACGAAGCCTTCGGACTTATCAATAATTATACCGACTGGCAACGGGAAGGATTGCAGGACACTCCACAGATTCATCAGGTGCAACTCTCCGTATCGGGCGGCAAAAAGACATTACGTATTACATCTCCGGCAACTATGCACAGGAAGACGGTATTATGATTAACAGCAACTACAAACGTCTGAACCTTTCGTTCGCGCATCAACGCGAAGTTGTCCAAACGGGTAGATCTTAGCCTGAACGTAGCTCCGTCCTACACCAAAACGGAAACACCGTCAACCAACTTCATCGATTTCTACCGTACACCGTCTTTCATGCCGGTACGTCATACGGAAGAAACGGCAGCCCCTCACAGGAAAAGCCGGTTCGTGGGCACGCGGTAGCGATTTCAGTAACATCATGTACACACGTGAAGACGGTACGCAAGTGAAAGCCAGTCCGTTCAACACCAGCAACAACAATCCGAAGTCATTGATGGATACCGAAGAACGTTTCAAAGAAGACTATAACCTGCAAGCCAATTCCTCTATCAATGTGCAAATCATGAAAGGCTTTGACTTTTACCACTTCCAACGGTTTCTACATTAAATACCGTCAGAACAACGAATACCGTAACTACGAATCCCGCAAAGACGAAGAGTCGGCTATGGGTACTTACAAAAAACCGTCTCTATGTCGACTTGTTGGTGAAAACACACTGAACTACATCGGCAAGAAAGGTAAGCATGATTATGCAGCCTTATTGGGTTACACCGCACAGACTACCTCGGAAACGACAGCCAGCATCGTAGGTCTGGGCTTCCCTACCGATTATGTGCATACGCTCAATGCGGCCACTTCTTTCGACGTCAGCCAAACGAACACCATTAAGTTCCGTACCGCTATGATGTCTGCCCTTGCACGTGTCAATTACAGCTATGCTGACAAATATCTTGTTTCCGCCAGTCTGCGTACGGACGGTAGTTCCCTTTTTGCCGACGGTAAACAGTGGGGTTGGTTCCCTTCCGTATCACTCGGATGGCGTGCTTCGGAAGAAGCATTCCTGAAAGGCGTAAGCTGGCTGAATATGCTGAAGCTGCGTGCCAGCTTTGGTGTGACGGGTAACAATAATATTCCTGCCAACTCTTATTATAATCTGCTTTACGCCAGCAACTATGCGTTGGGTAGCGGCACAGGCGCACTGATCCCCGGACTGGGTAAGACTACCTCTACCAAAGGTAACCATGACATCACTTGGGAACAGACGTACGAATACAACGCCGGTATCGACTTCAGCGCACTGGACAACCGTATCAGCCTGACTCTGGAAGGCTACTATTCCATCACCAAACAATTGCTGTTCAAACAACCGGTCGTTTCTTTCATGGGTTACAGTGATTACTGGAACAATATCGGACGTATCCGCAACAGTGGTATTGAAATCGAGTTGAACACGCACAACATCTTCGCACCAAGAACTTCGAATGGACTACTTCGTTCAATCTCTCGTCCAACTTCAACAAGCTGCTCGAACTGTCCGGCGAAGAGAGACTGATCTCTACCGGCGAACGTAATGAAACATATCTGGCGCAAGTAGGACACCGTGCCATCTCATTCTTCGGTTACAAAAACCGACGGTGTTTATCTTAACCAGGCGGATCTCGACGCTTCCCCCACACTTGGCAAGTGCCACCCGGGCAGTCTCAAGATTGTAGACATCAATGATGACGGCGTTATCAACGACAAAGACCGTACCGTCATCGGTAACCCCTTCCCGAAAGCAACCTGGGGTATCTCAAATACTTTCAGATGGAAAGGTTTCGATCTTTATTTCCTCATTCAAGGGGTAAGCGGACTGGATGTATTCAATGGCGACGGCTACTACACCGAATCCAAGAAGTTCAACCGCAATTATGTGAAAGACCGTTGGATCAGTGCCGAATATCCGGGTGACGGACGTACTCCTACTGTCGGTTCGGCAGGTATTTCATGGGAGTTCACCGACTATATGATTGAAGACGGTTCATTCGTGGCTCTGCGTGATGTAGTTCTCGGTTATACCTTCGACAAGAAAAAGTTGAAAAAGGCAGGACTCAATTCACTCCGCCTTTATGCTTCCGGTCAGAACCTGCTCTACTTCTGGGGAAAAAGCTACCGGGGAATCAATCCCGAAGCCCGTGTTACTACAGGCTCCTACTCTTCCCCATTGGTCAACGGATACCAGCGTGGAGGATTCCCGATACAGTCTACCGTCAATATCGGATTTGAACTTAACTTCTAATCACCTTAAAACGTACAGTAATGAAACTAAAACATATATTTACCGCCAGTCTGTCCGCTTGTGTATTGGGTCTTTCTTCCTGCGACCTCAACATTACACCGGACTCCTATATCCCCGACGGTTCATTCTACAAGAATGAAGCCGAAATGAATACTGCCGTCATCGGTTGCTACGGAGGAATGCAGGCTCCATTGAATATCGAATGGACATTGACCGAACTGCGTGCCGACAATACGCGTATGAACAGCAACAGTTCGACCAACGATGCGTTCCTGCAACAACAGGCGCTGGACCTCGGTACCATGGATGCCAGCAATGCCAACATACGTACTTACTGGGAAGCTACTTACAGCAATATCAACAGTTGCAATAACGTATTGGCTCCCGAGAATCTGGCTGTCGTAGCCAACGAGAAGAAACGGGCACAATTTGAAGGAGAAGTACGTTTCATCCGTGCATACCATTACTTCAACCTCGTACGTCTTTTTCGGCCCTACCTTCATTGTTACGGAGGAATTGAGCGTGGCTGAAGCCATGAAAAAGATCGTAGCAGCGTGGAAGCGACTTACAAGCAGATTATCGACGACCTTCAAAGATCCGTTGACAACTTGGAAGGAATTACATACGACATAGCAGACTTGGGACGGGTGACGCAGGCAGCGGCTCAATCCCCTGCTGGCCAAAGTTTACCTGACTCTTGGGAAATATACGGAAGCCAAGAGCTTACTCAAAGCTGTGGTGGATGTAAAAGGAGATCAGTTGACGGTTAGTTATTCCGATGTATTCGATATTTCCAAAGAAATGAACGATGAGATTATCTTTGCCATCCGCTATAAATCCGGTAGTCTGGGTATCGGCTCGCCTTTTGCCAATACTTTTTGCTCCTACCAAGAGCGGCGCCAATGTAGTGACGGGTGACGGTGACGGACGTAACTATCCGACAACAGAAGTTCTCGGAATTTATCCGGAAGGTGATTTGCGTAAGGATGCCAGCGTGACCGACCATTATATCGATCCGAGCAAGAAAGACCCGGTGGTCATTTCAGATCAATCGGCTTATATCAAGAAGTTCGTTTCTCCCGTGAGCGTACGTTATGATGGAGAAAACGACTGGCCTGTCATTCGTCATGCCGACGTGCTGCTTATGTATGCCGAAGTGTTGAACGAAACAGATGGCCCCGCCACCGGACTTCCTTATCTCAACGAAGTGCGCCGCCGTGCCGGACTGGCTGCCATAGCTGCTTCTGAAGTGCCTGTGAGATATGCTTTCCGCGAAAAACTGGAAAAAGAACGCCGTCTGGAACTGGCATTCGAAAACCAACGTTGGTTCGACCTCTTTGCGTTGGGGCAAAGCAGTGGAAGTAGTCAACAAGCAAATCACCGAAACGGAAGGTTTCTATAACAAATATGCTTTCACCGTGAATAAGATTGCCGACTGGCAACTGCTTCCTATCCGCAAAGCGTGATAGACAATAATCCGAGCGTAGTTACCCAGAACCCCAATTACTAACCTTTAAAACGAAAACAGCATGAAAAATAAACTTCATTACTTCATCCTCCTTTTCGTACTTGCGGCACTGACGGGCTGCAACGAAAAGTTGAGTATTGAAACTGAAATACAAGGTGCACCGGAAATCAGTGAGTTTACCCCAACCAGCGGAAAAGCCGGTACGGAGATTACGGTGAAAGGTAGTAATCTGCGCGATATCGTTTCTGCAACCATCGGTGGTGTAGAAAGCCAGATACTTTATAAACTGTCACAACAGGAAATCGTGATTGTTGTGCCACGTGAAGGAACAAAAAGCGGAAAAATCGTGCTTGCCACTTCCCGCAAGGACGATGCCGGCGAAAGCACCCGCGCAGAAAGTGCGCAATCATTCTCCGTCACCTATCCTACTCCACGTGTGACTGACTTCCCGAAAGGTGGAAGAGTAGGAAACAACGTCGAGATTTTGGGAGCTGACCTGGACATTATCTCAAAGGTCTTTATGGGCGACGAAGAGGGAGAGATCATTTATCAGAGTGAAAAAGAGATTGCGGTAAAAGTGCCGTTTATTATTGATGACGAGGCAACTGTATCATTAAAGTACGCCAACCAAACAGGAGGCGAATCTGAAATCAAAGGAGAGTCCGGTGACTTTATAGTAGAGAAAGATGAACCGGAAATAGAGAAGATAGATCAGGAAAGTCTAATGGAAAGAAGCCTGCTCACATTGGGCGGCAAAAACCTCAATCTGATTGAGTATATCTATTTCGGAGAAGAAAAAGTATGCACCGGTCAGCCAGAATGGAAGTACCATTGTTTTCAGAGTACCCACTTTGCCGGAGACACGCACTGTGAAGATTAAAGTGACCTATTATAGAGAAACGAAGGAAATTATCTTATCCGACGCTTGCGAGGTGATTCGCATGAAGAACTTGTTCAGTGCCAATCAGGCAATAGGAACACGTAACAGCAAGTATGGTTATGGTAGTATGCTCAACGGTAATTCTGCGGACGGCAATCCGATATGCACTCCTTGCGTACTGAAAGAGGAAGAGAATTTTGATAAGATAGACTTCGCCGGATATGTGAACAGCGGACTCGACTTTGCACTCAATTCACCGGATGCGATACTTAATCCTGATCCTGCCAACACCAAAAACAACTTGAAGAATTACTGGTGCGGAACAGCGGCTGTGCCTAATGCGGAAAACTTCACGATATTTGCTCCTTTCACGGCAGTACAAACAAGATTCTTTTGTTTTGAATCCTACCACTCATGCCGCGCTTATCGAACAAATCAGAGCAGGCAGAGATCAACTGGAAATCACTCCGTCACTCTTTACCAGTCTGAATATAACCAAGAGTTCTGCACGTACGCGCAAATCGACAGAAGCAGCAGGTACTGTAAGCGAACAGATATTTGATAAAGGCAGTGTAGTCGTATTCTACAATAACCACAAGGATAAATATGGTATTCTTGATATTCTGGATGTATTCGTAGATTACAGTCAGACCAACAACATCAATAACGGCGACAAGAATAATCAAGGTATCGCCTACATTACATTCGATGTTTACTATCAACGCTAAAAAAGAAAGAACATGAAAAAAAAAGAAATTATACATTAACCACCGCATTGACGGCAGCCTTGTGCTGCCTGATATGCCTGCTGAACGGATGCACCCGCGATAATGATATTGATATTCCGCAAACGTCTGTCAACACCATGGGGGCAACAACCGTGCAACCGGGAGAAACCATCACTCTGACGGGTGACAATATGCATCTCATATCTAAAGTTTACTTTGGTGATGTTACTACGTTAGATATCAAAACACCGCAGGCAGATCGTGACCATCAATCACTCACGGTTTACGTACCTACGGAAGTGTTCGAAGAGACAAAAGCTGTTTCCCTTGCTGTACTTTACAACTCCGTTCATCGTCTCGTTGTGTGTGAGGAACTGACTGTTTACATTGCTCCTGTCATCCCGACTACTTCTACCACCTTATCGGGTGAAGTGAAACCGGGGGATATCATCACGATTGCGGGAACGAACCTGAATATCATCAAGGCTATTCAAGCCAATGGAGAGTCTGTTACGATTGACAATAAGAAGGCTACCGAAATCACTTTCAAAGCACCGGAAGTAGATGCCGATACCGAATTTACGATCACGCTTGTGTATGATAATTCGCTTGGAAACGATCAGAAATTGATAGTGCCGGGCAAATTTACGGTGAAAGAAGTTGTTCCCGGTGGTAGTGTGGCAAGTGACAGCCGGGAAGTGGAAACGGGGAAAGATGTCACGATTGAAGGGACTTCAATCTGAATGTAGTCAGCGCGGTTCGCCTGACAAAAAGCAGGAGGCGTCTCGTCCGACATAGTCATAACCAATCCCGGAGCAACAGGTTTTACCTTCAAAGCACCGGAAGTGGATGCCGACACCGAATTTACAGTGACTCTGATTTATGGTAAAAGCGATAAAGAGACAGCCTCTATTGGTACGGTGAAAGTGAAGAAAGCCACGGTAGTACTTACTTATCTTTATTGGGAGAATATAACATTAGGAGCTCCGGCCACTGAATGTGCTTTTTTTCGACGCTTCTGCAGGACGCACAATCACACTTGCGACTTGTTTGATAATCAAGCAAATGTAGACTTTGCCATGGATGCTACTAGCAGCGCAGCAGCACGCCTGCTCAATCCGGCCAACATCAACGATAATTTCATGAAGGCACAAATATGTGGTGATTCACCCCTATCCAGTGATGGCAAGGATTATTCCACTGTACGCACTTCGCTGAAAACTCAATTCAAGTTACTGAATTCAGGCAACGAAACTGAAAACACGTTGATTCAGAAAGTATTGAATGGCGAAATTACAGATATAAAGGAAGATATTGGCAGCCTCAATCCTTCAACGAACACTCCTACTGTAACCGAAAATGATGTTCTTGTCTTTAAAAACACGAACAAAAATAAAATGGGTATTATAAGGATAAAGAGTGTTACTCTTGGAGAAAAGAAGGAGCTTAATACTATCACAATGGATGTGTATTACGAGAAATAAACTCCCAAAGACTTGACTTTTCGCTTTTTGAATGTCGTATCTTTACAGAGTTAATGATAAAGTAGTTTCAATTAAACTACACGCAAAGGAGGGAATCGCAATTCCCCTCCTTTTTTTATCCATCCGGGGAAAACCTCCCCCGCCCCGACTTTTCCTTTCGCTTTGCCCGGTGGTTATGGTTCTTCAGCCGGAGGATCAGCAATGTTCACCTTGCTTCTTACCGAAATGAAGTATATATCCGCCTCAAACAGACGTTCTGTTTGCCAGAAACAGAGCCTCTGTTCAGGTAAAACAGAGCCTCTATTGAAATAAAACGTAATGTCTGTTTTCCAACTGTCCCCGCAAGTTAATAATCAATAAAGTTGCTCTTGACAAAAAATAGCTTTATCTTTGGGGTTTGTTTGAACAGACACAATAGGTATATTACATTATGAGTGAAAAGATAATTAAATGGGGATTCGTCGGTTGCGGCGAAGTCACCAAAACGAAAAGTCGTCCTGCTTTCCAAAAAGTAGAACATTCGGAAGTCGTAGCCGTGATGAGTCGTGACGGTGCAAAGCGAAAGCGTATGCCAAAGAAAGAGGAATCAAAAAATGGTATGACGATGCACAAGAACTGATCGATGATCCGGAAGTAAATGCCATATACATTGCCACTCCTCCTTCCTCTCATGCTACTTATGCCATTATGTCCATGAAAGCAGGTAAACCGGCCTATATTGAGAAGACCAATGGCGGTGACGTATGAAGAATGTACCCGAATCAACCGCATATCCAATGAAACGGGAGTTCCCTGTTTCGTAGCATACTATCGCCGTTATCTTCCTTATTTCCAGAAAGTAAAGGAATTAGTAGAGAACGGGACGATCGGCAACGTTATCAATGTACAAATTCGTTTTGCCCAGCCGCCACGCGATCTGGATTACAATCGTGACAACCTTCCCTGGCGTGTGCAGGCTGACATTGCCGGAGGTGGCTACTTCTACGACCTTGCTCCGCATCAAATAGATTTATTGCAAGATATGTTCGGCTGCATCCTCGAAGCCAGCGGATATAAGAGCAATCGTGGAGGACTTTATCCTGCCGAAGATACGCTGAGCGCCTGTTTCCAATTTGACAGCGGATTGGTTGGTAGCGGTTCCTGGTGTTTCGTAGCCCATGACTCTGCCCGCGAAGACCGTATTGAAATCATCGGTGACAAGGGAATGATTTGTTTCTGTCTTTACTTATGAGCCTATCGGCTTACATACCGAAAAAGCGGACGGAAGAAATCTGTATCGGTAACCCGGAACATGTGCAACAACCTCTTATTCAGGCAGTGGTCGATCACTTGTTAGGTAAGTCCGTTTGCTCTTGCGACGGAGAAAGTGCAACGCTCACTAACTGGGTAATGGACAAGATATTAGGTGTTTAAACCCTACCGTAAAAATCAAAAAAGTTCCCGAACTTTATCCGTTCTTTTCCGGATTCTGCCGGTATTGTTAAAAAATTAAAGGGGAATCATTCCATTGTATATTGTTAGTTTTTTTCTATCTTTGTAGAAAGATGTTAGCAAAAGAAAAAATGGGAAAAACTAACAATATATTTTTTGTGCCATGACTAGAGAAGCTTTAATGAGGAAAGCGATCGAGCTTTCAAAAGAAAATGTTGAAAATGGTGGAGGTCCTTTCGGTGCTGTTATCGCCACCAAAAGATGGAGTGATTATCGCTGCACCGGTGTAAACCGCGTCACAACGTCTTGTGATCCTACTGCACATGCCGAGTTAGTGCGATACGTGCCGCAGCTGCCAAACTCGGAACATTTGATCTTAGCGGATACGAAATCTATACTTCCTGCGAACCTTGCCCCATGTGCCTGGGTGCTATTTACTGGGCGCGATTGGATAAGATGTACTACGGTAACAACAAAACCGACGCCAAAAATATCGGTTTTGACGATTCTTTTTTATCTACGACGAACTGGAACTGAAGCCAGAAGACAGAAAGCTTCCTTCCGAAATTTTACTACCCAATGAAGCTATTACCGCCTTTGAGGCTTGGGCAGCCAAAGAAGGATAAAATAGAATATTAGATTTCTCTTTTTATTATTAACTAATTAACAACCCTGCAAATGAAAAGAAA